>Ga0256404_1012089_pt1 | contig 11326 bp, 5 predicted proteins | sample RumenRJG_01DNA_FD_185990 | JGI IMG/M metagenome (GOLD analysis project Ga0256404, IMG submission 185990) | Bovine rumen microbial communities from Lethbridge, Alberta, Canada - RJG_01 | ecosystem: Host-associated > Mammals > Digestive system > Stomach > Rumen | place: Canada: Alberta | collected... | reverse complement strand
GGTCGGCATACCATTCGACGACACGCTTCTCACGGAAATGGGTCTCTACGAGGTGGATGTACTTCTCGAAGATGACCTCGGCCCGCCGTTTCTGGGGCTTTTCCTTCAGATTGAAGTTGGTGACGAAGGATGCCATGTCGTAGGCCATTGTGGTGAGTGCCGACCTGACGACCTCCTCGCGATAGCGGTGGTCAGTCTGCGAAACCTTGCGGCAGAGGAAGTCGTAGTGGATCTTGAACTCTTCGGTCTCTTTATCGGAGAGGTGGAACACAGGATGGTCGCGCATGAAGACGATGAAGGAGATGCGGTCGTGGAACTCCTTGATGACATTGTCGAGCAGCTCCTTGGAAATGAAGAAGCCGATGCCCTCCAGGTCGGTGCTTGTCTGGTAGTTGTCCATGAACTGTCCCTCGCTGATGATGATGGCATCGCCAGGGCGTACGCGGCATTCTTTCGTTCCCAAGCGATAGCGCGCCCACCCACGGGTGCACAGCCCTACGATGTAGCATCGTGTGCGGCGCGGGATGAGTGGACGCGATATCAGGGAGAGGTTGTCGATGAGCATAATCTTGTTGTCAATCGACAACCCTCCGTAGGTTTTACAAGCCTCTTCAACGGTGAGTTCGAGCATCTCGAAAGCTGTTGGACTCTCCATAGATTTTAAGTAAATTCTCTTACATCTTGATTTTTCGGGTGATAACCTTGCCGTTGGAGAGCTTCTCCGAACGAACAAAGATGCCATGCTGCGGACTGCTTACCAGCTGTCCCTGCAGGTTGTAGTAGCTGACGCTGTCTACTGAGGCGTCGCGGCTCAGCGTGGTGGCGTCGATGCCTGTATTATGTCCGGCGGTGCACTTGTTGGCATTGGCTATCTCGCCCGTGCGGGTGTCGATGAGCAAGACGACGACGCGCAGCAGGTTCTTGTCTTGGATGATGTTCTCCTTGGACGTGTTCACCACTGTGTTCATGTCGAACGTATAGCTGTACGACTGTGCCACGTCGGCCACGATGGGAGCCTGCAGCGAGCCGCTCAGGCCTGCCACGCTCGAACGGGCTACGATGACGTCGTTGAAGACGAGTCCGCTAACCGAACTCTTGCCCTGCGTGAACTGATCCATCGAAGCGGGCCATCCCGACTGTCCATTGTAGTAGTTCGACTGGTTCCAGCCGCTGCCCGTTCCGGTCATGCCATCTTGGATAAGAGCGAAGCACAGCTCGTAGGGACATTCGTCGGAGTCGATGGGGAAGGTGGTGTGAGCCGTAGCCTGGAGATGGTCGTTGTCTGTCCACTGCGTCTCGATGTCGATGCTGGCCGGTGCGAACACCTCACAGCGACGCTCCCATGCCTTGTCGATACCGAACGTGCCGGGCTGGCTGTCGCCGCAGAAGGCATCTGTCTGGCTGACGCGGTCGAGCCACGCATCGGGGAATCCTGATACGGGCGAGGGGAAGTTGCTCGTAATCTCCATCGGGTCGCCATTGTGGTAGCTGATGCCGATGAAGTCGTCGGGATAGAGACGGTTCATCTCCTCCAGACCCACGAAGCCGCGCGGACAGTAGCCGCACCACGTACCGGTATATTCCTCAAGGACGGCACGGTGCTTGGGCAGCGTGTTGTACACATTGGCACGCCCTGTAGCGGTGGGGTAGTCGTCTTCATTGGGCTGACCGTTCACCTTCGTGATGGTGACGGTATAGTCGTAGCCACCCCGCTCGGCCACTACCGGCAGTTGGAAGTCGACATCGGTGAACACGCCGAATACGGGGCGCAGCTCTACGTCTACCTGATGATTCTCTTCCTGTCCGTCGATGCTTACGGTGTATTCAATGGTCTGAACACCCTGTCTGCCGTGGTTGATAATCTCGAAGGTGCCTTTCCCTGTCTGTCCGGCCACCAGGTTGAGCTCTGGTGCCCAGGCTGCTTCTACAGCATTATCCTTGATGCCATTACCCGTCAGCACCACTTCCATAGCCAGCTGCCCGGCGTAGGGATAGAGGTCGTGGAAGGCAGTGCGATACTTTCCTGTAGTGTGTACCAGGAAGCCGTTCGTGCTGGTATACTTTGTAGTGACGACAGGCTGGGCGGTGTTCTCGTTGGGCTTTTCCGTCTTGAAGGAGTAGCCCACATAGACACCTTCTTCGGTGAGGGTGTAGGGTTCGTCGAGCGTGATGGTGGCCCAGTCGTCGGCCACGGGAGTGAAGTCGACGGCAACGATGTCGGGCGACTGCATCTTGCCGCTCTTAATGGCGGGCAGCTGTTTCGAGAGCCATACACGGGCCTCGCTGATACCCTCGGTGAAGGGGAATGGCACGCGCAGTTGCTTGATCTTCAGGCCTGCGAGGGCCTTGTCGTTCATGAGCATGGCTACATCGTAGGTCTCGGCCTTGCCATAATTGGTGCCCCATAGCTCGGTGGGGTCGCCCTGGCTGTAGGTGATCTCTTTTTCCTGAGCCAAGGCGGCCTGCCCGCCGAAAGCGAGCAGGGCCACGATGGCACATACAAAAAACTTCTTATTCATCCTTATAGCAATTTGATGTGTTTTGAAAAACAGAATTTTTTACTTGCGAATAGCCTTTACTGCCTTCATCGTGCCGTCGGCCATCATCCTGCGCTCGATGACGAGGCCGCGTGCATTGCCGTTGACGCGACGTCCCTGGAGGTCGTACATCTCGCAACGGCTGGTGACGTTCTTCTGGCTGATGGCCTCGATGCCGGTGCCGGCGTTCTCAATGATGTTGACCTGTCCACTCTCGATGTCGTACATCACGATGTTCGAGCGGTTCTCTTCACCAGCGCCACGATAGATGGCCTGCAGACCCATGTTCTTAGCCGGAGCGAAGAAGACGCAGAAGTAGTTTCTGCCGATATATCCTTTAGGATCGCAGAAACCGTAGGGGAACTCGCTCATCGACTCTTCCATGCCGTATTCTTCAGCATCAGCCTCGAAGAGCTCGTCGTCGACGTAGACGACATACGACAGCTTGTCGGGCGTGATGTAGTTGCCGTCGACATCGGTGTTGTTCAGGGTGAAGTCGAGTTCAGCGTTGCCAAAATAGTCGTCGTAGTTCCAGAAGTTGGTGATGCTCGGGTCGGTCGGCACGGCGGGAACCTCTACGAAGCGATAGATAGTGAGCGCATTGAAGTAGTCGGCATAGTAGATGCGCTCGCGGGCACCGTCGAAGTAGATGGCTTGTTCTGTGGACATCACCATGTTCTCGGCATCGTAGTCGAACTCAATGCCATCGACGATGGTGCCATAGTCGTAGTAGTAGGAGTCGTCGGGATTCTCAGTGTCCTCGTAGTATTTTGTAGCGACGGAGGCGGTATGTATCCAGGTGTGTCTGCCGTAGGAGCTGTCAACACCGGCATACTGCTGGTTGGCCACCTTGATCTTGTTGCCCTCGATGGTTCCCTTCACCCATCCAGGAACGCTGGTGTACAGCTTCAGATAGACGTCATTGCCTTCGAAGGCTACGTTGACGGTCTTGCTATAGAAGGTGTCCACCTGCTTGTACTTCATGACGAGCTGCTCGATGGTGGCATTCTCCGATGGCTCGAAGTAGGTCTCGGTGAGCGGAGCAGTGGAGAGGCTCCAGTAGAACTGGTTGTTGTTGTACCATCCACTCTCGTAGTCGTCGTCTTCTTCGGCCTCGTGCCAGTAGATAGGACCATAGGCTGCCGATGCTACATTGCCAGCCTCGGGGTTCATCTCATCGATTGTCTTCATCACACCGTCTTTATACCATACGGTGACAGTCGTGTTGTCGGTGATGTTGTAGTCGTCGTAGCCCGATTCTTCGTCCATATAATACTCCATGCGAGCGATATAATAGGTATGCTCGCCACCCTGATAGTCCCAGTAGGCGCCGCAGGGCTGCATCTTGATTGTATAGAGATCGTCGCCCTGAGGCTCAGCTTTCAGCCAGTAGACTTCGTCGACTGCCATTGACGAGAGGATACCTTTCACATAGACATTGCCGTCAGTGCCTTCAACGATGCTCACGTCGCCGGCATCTGTAGCGCTGCTCATCCAACCGTACATCCAGTTGTAGAACAGTCCGTTGACGGTGAGGATGGCATGTTCGTAAACCTTACCTTCGGGCTGGTCGACAATAGCCTCAGGCAGTTCCTCGGCCTTCAGGGGCGACTTCATCATACGAGCGGTTCGCATGTCCTGCTGACGCGTTTCAGCCTTCGACGGACGGGCCATCTGTCGCTGGGTCCTCAGCTGTTTCATTCCGTTGAGAATAGACGGGGCATTTTGTTTTTCAGGTTGGGCAAACGAAGCTGCTGCCATCATGGCAGCACAAACGATAAGCGTAAACTTTTTCATAAATAATAGTTGTTGATGATTAATATAATGTTATTGATAAGCTTTATTTTCTACTATTATGCTTTTAGTGGTGCAAATTTAGTGATATATTGTAAACTGACCAAATTGTGTTTGTAAAAAAATGGAGAAAACAGAAGAATGGAAAAACATTACGTAAAACGGGAAGAATCCGACGGAATAAAATAATTGCTTACCTTTTTTTGTTTGTCAGTATTTTTTTTGTATTTTTGCATCGGAAAATCAATGTCTTACCATTATCAACCGTAAACAGCATGAATCACTGCATCTGTTCTTGCCTGATGGCATTGTTCCTGATGATACCCAACCTGCATGCCCAACGCATGATAGAGGTGGACACACGCCACTTGGGGACATCCATCCAGCCCACCATGTGGGGCATCTTCTTCGAGGACATCAACTTTGGAGCCGACGGAGGTCTCTATGCCGAAATGGTGGAGAACCGCTCGTTCGAGTTTCCACAACCCTTCATGGGATGGGAGACGTTTGGCAACGTCGAGCTGCGCGACGACCAGCCGGCATTCCCCCGCAATCCTCATTATGTCCGCCTGTGCTATGCCGGGCACAAGGAGAAGCGGACCGGGTTGGACAATCACGGATTCTTCGGCATCGGACTGAGGGAGGGGATGCAATACCACTTCTCTGTCTACGCCCGTGGTAAGGCCACGCTGCGCGTAGAGCTGGTGGGCAGCGACCACAGTGTCATCGACAAGCAGAAAATGCAAGTCGGAGGCGACGAGTGGCAGCGCTATGAACTGTCGCTGACAGCCAAGAAGACAGATGCAAAGGCTTTCCTCCGTATCTTCCACACTGAGGGCGATGCCGTAGACATCGACCATGTGTCGCTCTTTCCAGCCGACAACTGGCATGGGCTGCGCTCCGACTTGGTGCAGCTGCTCAAAGAACTGCATCCGGGCGTGTTCCGCTTTCCCGGAGGTTGTATCGTAGAGGGAACGCAACTGTCGTCGCGCTACCAGTGGAAACACTCGGTGGGACCTGCTGAGAACCGACCGCTGAACGAGAACCGCTGGAACTACACCTTCGCCCACCGTATGTTCCCCAACTACTATCAGACTTACGGACTCGGATTCTACGAACTATTCCTCCTGTCTGAATATATCGGCGCCGAACCACTCCCTATTCTCAACGTCGGCCTGATCTGCCAATATCAGAACGAGGATGCCGGTGTACCCCTCGACAGTCTTGACGAGTATATTCAGGATGCCCTCGACCTGATAGAGTTTGCCAACGGCGATGTATCCACCAGCTGGGGACGATTGCGCGCAGAGATGGGACATCCCGAACCTTTCCATCTGAAGTACCTCGGAATAGGCAACGAACAGTGGGGGGATGTTTATGCCGAACGGCTCGGGCGGTTCCTGAAAGTTCTGCGCAGGCAACATCCCGAGATACAGATAGTAGGCTCGGCAGGTCCCTCGCCCGACGATGCCGACGGACATTTGTTCACCTACAACTGGCAGCAGATGCGACGGCTCAAGGTAGACCTCGTCGACGAACACTATTACCGCGACCAGCAGTGGTTCCTTTCGCAGGCCACCCGCTACGACAGCTATGACCGTAAAGGGCCAAAGGTATTCGCAGGGGAATATGCTTGCCATGTGAAAGGCCCCCATCATCCGGCTCCTACTGGTATGAACACCTTCGAGGCAGCTCTCTGTGAGGCGTCTCTGATGACAGGTCTTGAGCGTAATGCCGATATCGTTACGATGTGTACATACGCTCCCCTCTTTGCTCATGTGGAGGGATGGCAGTGGCGACCCGACCTCATCTGGTTCGACAATCTGCGTGCCATGCGTACTCCAAGCTATTTCGTGCAACAGCTTTTCGCACAGAACGCAGGGACACACGTCCTTCCGCTCTCAGAGATAGAACCATCCGATAAGGGGAAGGCGACGAAGCACCGTCAACCAATAGCAGGACAGGACAGCCTCTATGCATCGGCCGTCTACGATGCACTCGCGCGCGTATATATAATAAAGGTAGTGAATGTGGCGAGTGCACCGCAACATCTTTCTGTCGGCTTGAAGGGCATCGGCAGTCTGACCCATTGCGAGGCAACCCTCTTCCACAGCGATTGTCCGACGGCTGTCAACACAATCAGTAAGCCCGATGTCGTACAGCCCAAGCTGATCGACATCACACCAAAGGGAAACAACCTGTCGCTGATGCTGCCGTCACAGTCGTTCCTTGTGGTGCGATGCCGATAACACAGGGATATGCTCATCGAGACGAATCGCCGCGGTCAAGCGCCCGAAGCATCTGGTCGATACACTTACGCTTGTGATCCATGTTCGGATGCACATAGACGTTGAGCGTCGTGCTCACGTCGGAATGACCGAGGATGCTGCTCACCGTCTTTACATCACAATGGCTCTCGATACATCGCGTGGCAAAGGTGTGGCGAAGCGAATGGAAGTTGATGTGCGGCAGACCTAACTCGCGCAGGAGACGATTGAAATGCTCCCGATAGGAACGGGGCTCCACGGGGTCGCTCTTGTTGCTCAACACATAGTTGCTCTTGTCCGACAGACGCATGGGCGACTCTAATAGCTTTGTCAGCTTGCTGCTGATAGGGATGACACGAAACGACGACTCCGTCTTGGGCGTGCCGATGATGATAGATGAACGTCGCTCGCCATCCTCACCCTCTGAATAGACCCGCGACACCGTGCGCGAAATACTGATAGTGCGTTCTTGCAGATTGATGTCGCTCCACCGCAGCCCGCAGATTTCGCCAATGCGGATGCCGGTGTTGAGGCAAATCTGGATGCCGAGGTTGCGCAAAGTGTAGTGAGCCGACAGGTATTTCATCAGCTGACGTTGCGTCTGCGGTGACAATACTGTCAGTCCGGGCTTGTTGCGTCCGGGAGGGTACTTCAGGTCCCAAGGACGTATCCTCCACCAGTTGCGCTTGTCGGCAAAACGGATAATCATCCGCAACACGATGATGGCGTCTTGCGCCGTCTTGTGCGACAACCCCTGCTCAATCATCCGGATGATCAATGCTTGACCGTCGGTCTCGCTAATCTCCGTTGCATCGCGAAAAACGGGCAATAGGTGTTTCTCGGCCAGCATTGTGTAGGTGGCCATTGACGACTCCTTCACGTACAAAGCCTTTTCTGTTTTCCAGACTTTGTAAATTTGTTCAAATGTAATAGGCTCCATAGTCATGTGGTTTTTGAGAAGAAAAATATATCCAATTTATACGAAATGGACAAACTATTTACAATTCGGAGCAAAATTAAATAACATATTAGTTAAAATCATCATTTTTTTTAATAAATTTCTTGTGGAATGAAAAAAAATAACTAAATTTGCAGGCCATAATTAATACCATGCATGTATATAACTTAAAATTTAAAAACAGATAAGAGAAGCAAGTTTATGAAAAGAAGATTGCTAAGTACGATGGCCTGTTTATTCCTTTTCATAGGAGTAGCGATGGCCCAAACGAAAGTCTCTGGTACGGTTATCTCTGCTGACGACGGCGAGCCGGTAATCGGTGCGTCCGTTGTCGTAAAAGGTACCAAGCAGGGTGTTGCCACTGACTTTGATGGTAATTTCACGCTCACTACGAGCGCAAGTAACCCTCAGATCACTGTTAGCTACATCGGTTACGAACCCGTAACCCTGAAAGGCAAGCAGGGCATGAAAATCACACTCCATCCCGACAAGTCGCAACAGCTTGATGAGGTGGTCGTAACAGGTATGGTGAAGATGGACAAACGACTCTTCACCGGTGCCGCAACCAAGGTGGATGCCGAGAAGGCTAAGCTCGATGGTGTGGCCGACATCAGCCGCTCGCTCGAAGGACGTGCAGCAGGTGTGTCGGTGCAGAACGTCTCGGGTACCTTCGGTACGGCTCCGAAGATCCGCGTCCGCGGTGCCACCTCTATCTACGGTAGCTCTAAGCCGCTGTGGGTGGTCGACGGTGTCATCATGGAAGACGTTACTGAGGTGGATGCCGACCAGCTCTCCTCGGGTGACGCTGCCACGCTGATTTCAAGCGCCATTGCCGGTCTGAATGCCGACGACATCGAGTCGTTCCAGATCCTGAAGGACGGTTCGGCTACCTCTATCTATGGTGCTCGCGCCATGGCTGGTGTGATCGTTGTCACCACGAAGAAAGGTAAGGCAGGTACTTCGAAGATTAGCTATACGGGTGAGTACACCATGCGTCTGCGCCCCAGCTATGATATGTTCAACATCATGAACTCCCAGGAGCAGATGTCTGTCTACCGTGAGATGATGAACAACGGTTTCCTTTCGTTCATGAGTTCTTACCGCGCCAGCACCAGCGGTGTCTTCGGTAAGATGTATCACCTGATGAACGAATACAACCCCCAGACAGGTTTCGGACTGCCCAACACCAAGGAGGCTATGTACGACTACCTGCGCCAGGCTGAGTACCGCAACACCAACTGGTTCGACGAGCTCTTCTCCAACAGCATCTCGATGAACCACTCCGTGTCAATGAGCTCGGGTACCGACAAGGCTCAGTACTACGCTTCGTTCTCTATCATGGACGATCCGGGATGGACAGAGCAGAGCAAGGTGCAGCGTTACACGGCTAACATCAACGCCAACTACAACCTGAGCAAGAACGTCACGGTGAACCTCATCGGTAACACCAGCTACCGTAAGCAGAACGCCCCGGGTACTTCCAACCAGAGCGTCGACGTGGTCAGTGGTGCCGTGAGCCGCGACTTCGATATCAACCCCTATTCTTATGCTATCAACAGTTCGCGTACGCTCGACCCCAACGAGATGTACATCAAGAACTATGCTCCCTTCAACATCCACCACGAACTGGCCAACAACTTCCTGAAGCTCGACGTCGTCGACATGAAGTTCCAGGGTGAGTTGAAGTATAAGCCCGTGCGCACCGTAGAACTGAGCGCCATCGCCGCTTACAAGTATTCTACCACCACACAGGAGCACTTCATCAAGGAGACCAGTAACCAGGCTATGGCCTTCCGTATGATGGACGATGCCACCATGCGCGATGCCAACCCCTGGCTCTATACCGACCCCGACGTGCTGAACGCACTGCCTGTCACCGTACTGCCCGAAGGTGGTTTCCACCGTCAGACAGTCTACAAGATGAACTCTTGGGACTTGCGTACCACCGTCAGCTACAACGACGTTTACAACGACCAGCACATCGTCAACTTCTATGGCGGTATGGAGGTCAACAACATCGACCGTCGCAGCATGTCGAACACCAACGTAGGTGTGCTCTATGAGCAGGGACAGCTCGGTAGCTTCGACTATCGCTACTTCAAGCAGGCCAGCGAAGAGAACAATATCTACTACTCGCTGAACAACGGCTACAGCCGCGAGGCTTCGTTCTTCGCTACGGCTACTTATTCTTGGAAAGGCCGCTATACCATCAACGGTACTGTCCGCTACGAGGGTTCTAACCGTCTGGGTCGTGCCCGCAGCGCTCGTTGGCTGCCCACGTGGAACGTGTCGGGTGCATGGAACGCTCATGAGGAGCCTTGGTTCGAGAAGACCTTCAAGAACGCACTGACTCACGCCACGCTGAAGGCTTCTTACTCGCTCACCGGTGACAAGCCCGCCGTGACCAACTCGATGGTCATCATCTCGGCTTACAACCCCTGGCGTCCGTATTCTAACGAGAAGGAGTCGGGTCTCGACATCTCCAGCTTCGCTAACCCCGCCCTGACCTACGAGAAGAAGCACGAGCTCAACATCGGTGTCGACCTCGGTTTCCTCAACAACCGTATCAACTTCCAGTTCGACTGGTACACACGTAACAACTACGACCTGATTGGTCCGAAGCGTACAACGGGTGTTGGCGGTCAGATTGTGAAGTACGCCAACGTGGCATCGATGAAGTCGCATGGTGAGGAGTTCTCACTCTCTACCCGCAACATCGTGGGTAAGGACTTCCAGTGGACCACCGACCTTATCTTCTCGCACACCCATTGCGAAGTGACCGACTTCGAGTCGCGCAACCGCGTCATTGACCTCATCACCGGTTCCGGTTTCACAGAGAAAGGCTATCCCTACCGTTCGCTCTTCTCAATGGACTTCCAAGGCCTGAACTCCTTTGGTCTGCCGATGTTCATCAACGAGTCTGGCGACGTGACCACTAGCGACATCGACTTCCAGTCGTATGAGACAGGTCATCTGATCTACGAGGGTCCCACCGATCCTACCGTGACCGGTTCGCTCGGCAACACCTTCTCTTATAAGAACTGGCACCTGAATGTGTTCATCACTTATTCTTACGGCAATGTGGTTCGTCTCGACCCGTCGTTCGCCGTGTCTTACTCCGACCTCGTAGCTATGCCGCGTGAGTTCGCCAACCGTTGGGTGGTGCCCGGCGACGAGGACCATACCTACATCCCCGGCATGGCTGACCTCCGTATGATTCAGAACGACAGCCGTCTGGGCTATGCTTACAATGCCTACAACTACTCGACAGCACGTATCGCCAAGGGCGACTTCATCCGCATGAAGGAGATCTCTCTGGCCTACGACTTCCCGAAGTCTTGGATCAGCCACCTCGGTATCAGCAACCTCAGCGCCAAGCTGCAGGCCACCAACCCCTTCCTGATCTATGCAGACAAGAAGCTGAACGGTCAGGATCCTGAGTTCTTCAACTCGGGTGGTGTCGCCGTGCCGATGGCTCGCCAGTTCACCTTCACGCTCCGTTTAGGTATTTAAGACTTACGTTGAACAAGTATCATGAACATATTAAATATAAACAAAATGAAGATATATAAGCATATTTCAGCATTTGCACTGGCAGCACTCGCTATGCTGAGCCTGGCATCCTGCGACGACTATCTCGACACACTGCCCGACGACCGTGCGGAGATTGATACCGAGGAGAAAGCTCGCCAACTGATGGTGTCGGCCTATCCTACATCGGCTACCGTGCTGCTCAACGAGATGACGTCCGACAATATCGGCGACAATGG
>Ga0256404_1012088_pt1 | contig 11326 bp, 5 predicted proteins | sample RumenRJG_01DNA_FD_185990 | JGI IMG/M metagenome (GOLD analysis project Ga0256404, IMG submission 185990) | Bovine rumen microbial communities from Lethbridge, Alberta, Canada - RJG_01 | ecosystem: Host-associated > Mammals > Digestive system > Stomach > Rumen | place: Canada: Alberta | collected... | reverse complement strand
ATCCACCACTACATCGCTTTGCACGCCATATCCACTCCCGAGTGAGTTGCAAGGGGACAAGGTGGGGAAAGATTATCTTCTACAGAATCTTCATCTCGATATGCGCTCAGGCATCAGCAACGGCCAGCCACACAGCACGCTGGAGAAGGCGCGCTTCCTTGCGGAGAAGATACAGAAAATCGATTACGTGAATCCCAGACCCAATCGGCCATTCTTCATGAGAAAGAGGAGCCAGAAGTGACCGAGCCCCTCAATATCATCTCAGCTAACTGCACAAATGGTTGTCCCATTGCTGAAAACATCCACATACCAAAAACGGTAACAAATTGCGAAAAGAATGAATCCTCTGCTTGCAGGTGTGCATAGAAGAGGAGTCATTATATTAGTATTTTGAATCAGTTAAAACTATGATCGCCAAAACGAAATGTGCCGGATTCTCAACACTCGCTTACAACAGGATACTTTCGTAAGCAAGCGCAGAAGCACCCAGAATGAGCTTTTGAGAAGTATCATGTAATTTTTTGACAGGATACTTTCAGACTCCAATATAACATATTAATAATTAACATGTTGCTACTAACCATCAGAGTACCCTCAAAGGTTTACTAAATTCTCCTCATGGCAGCTTTGCCAATCCTCAAGTTCTGGAGGATTGGCAGAAGAAAATAAATTTGCTTTCTTAAAACGTTTTGTTTTAAATTGCATAGGCGGAAGCTCTAGGCATCCGTCAAAACGTGGTTGGAAGTCCGGTATTCATAGGTGACCTGACTGCAAGCGATCACTTGACGAAGGTATTCAGCAAAACGCCAGGTGCTTCAGGGATAGAAACAGAATGAGTGAATAGCCGACGGCAGGCTTACTGCCGCACATTAATTATTAACATTAAAACAACAACGTCATGAAAAAGTTATTTTTAATCACTATCGCGGCCGCCCTCCTGGCGGGAGGAGCTTTCGCTGCCAAGACCGCATCAAAAGACTGGGCCGCCGATCTTTTCTAGGCAAACGTGGAGGCCTTGGCTGATGATGAAATTATCGTCGGAGATTTATGTGCTTATCAACCAGACTGGCGATGCGTTAGTTTAGGTGAAGTGTTTAAAGACAACATAAAAGCCAATTAATGAGAGGGTTTTTCCGGATTTTATCGCTAATCACGGCTGCCACAGTCCTGTCGGCGGCTGTGATTTCCTGCGTGGAGACTGAGCAAAACGCCTACCTGCGGTCGCTGCGCCATATAGGCATGACGTACATCAATCCAGTGGATTCCGCCAGCCTTTCAGACGTAGAGAAATTTCTGGCTATGGACGTAGTGAAGGCTAACGACTGGTTAATCATGAGTGGCGACAGTAGGTCGACATTTAATCTATTATTCTACAATTTAAAGACGAAAGATCGCATTTTGGCGCTCAGGAAAGGGAGGGGGCCGGGAGAAATGAGTTATGTGTCCAATATTTTGAAACACGATGGCAAGGTTTCGATTTATGATGGAGATAGAGGCATACTTTATAATGTTGACATTCCTAGAACAATAAGCACAAGGATGTTATCTGCTGACACTGTCACAAACTTACGAGATGATTTTACGAAGCCTTCCAGTGTCGCCCAATGTGGCAAATGTGGATATCTAACGACTAACATCGTAAGCGCTAACGTATGGTACTCATATTCGGACAAGGATGGGAAAATATTATCGAGCGTTACCACTTTTGAATACAAGGAACTTTCAGACGATTTTGACGCTAAAGTGTCTCATCTGATAAGTTCGGAAATGATTTCTAGTCCAGACGGCATGAAGGCATGTGTTGCCAACATTATTTTCCCTGTGATATCCTTTTCCTCCGTCGACGGCGGAAAGTTGACGGAGTACAGGCGTTATGCCTATCCTGCAATGGGGTTCAATGGAACGAGCATTACTAGTGAGTGGATTCGCAATTTTCAATGCCTCCAAGCGGACGAAAAGTACGTTTATGCCTTGTACTCGGGAAACAAGTTCCGTGGCGGTTCTCTCCCCTCCTGGGAGTGTCAACACCTGATTGTCTACGACTGGTCAGGCGAGCCTGTGCGTCATTTCTTCCTGAACAGGAACATAACTTATTTCTTCCTCGAAGGCAGCAAACTTTACTGCGACTCATCCTACCCCGACTTCAATATATATGTTTATGACTTGGAAAAGTATTTGTAGATAATTTTATGCGTAAAATGTTTTACATATATATTCCTGTCTGTCATAAAATTCTATTTATTTCTAAATGCAGTCTTCTGCATTGGTCTGTTGCTCTTCCTTATCCGATTTTCCGTCGCTTCATAGAAACATCTATTACGAAACGCTGAGAAAGTACTTCCCTTCATTGGCACAAGACTCGAATCCGCTGCTGGCGTTTTAAGCATTAAATTGATTTAAGAATATAATTTACTATATTCGCAATAATGAATCACTAATATGCTCCGTTGGAAGAAATATGCCCTTGTGATCATGGTTTTTGCACTGTTGGGAACCAATATCATGGCTCAGCAGATGACTCTTGAGGAAGCAATCGCGACGGCACGTGAGCGGTCGGCGGAGGCTGTCGCTGCCAGGTCGAACTTCGTGTCCAGTTACTGGTCGTACAGGACTTACCTGGCCGACAGGCTGCCATCCCTGAACCTCTACGGCAACGTAGGACAGTTCAACAGGACTCTTGCCCAACTGCAGGACTACGACACTGGAGACCTGCATTACGTTAGCGTCTACAACCTTACGAACGACGTCGGGCTTTACATAAGGCAGAACGTGACGTTCACCGGAGGAACCGTGAGCCTGTACTCTTCCCTATCCCGGACGGACCTGTATGGCAATAACAGAAGCACATCGTGGTATTCTCAGCCGGTCTACGTATCATACACTCAACCGCTCTTCTCGTACAATGAGTTCAGGTGGGCGAAGAAAATCTCGCCTAAGGAATATGAGCAGGCGAAAAGGGTATACATTGAGTCGATGGAGAGCATAACGATAAACGCCGCTCAATATTTCTTCAGCCTCCTGCTTGCTCAAAGGGAATATGACAGGTCGGTCGCTAACTATAATAACACGAAACAAATGCTCTCTGTTGCCGAGGAGAGGACAAAGCTCGGTACGGTCACTAGGGATGAATATCTTCAGCTGGAGTTGCGAAACCTGAATGACAGCATGGCAATCAATGAAGCCGCCGTAGCGGTGAAGGAGGCGCAGATGGTTCTGAATTCGCTTTTGGGATTCGATGAGAAACGGGAAATCAAGCCCGTGTTCGAAAATGCCTTGCCTGAGATTTGGATGGACTATGACATGGTGCTGGACAAGGCCTTGGAAAACTCTTCCTTCAATCTGGAGAATCAGATAAGGATACTCAATGCTGAGTCTGAAATCGCACAGGCGAAGGCTCGTAGAAGCCCATCGGTGTCAATTTCAGCGAAGTTCGGAGCGTCGAATTCCGGAGATTCCTTCTCGAATGCCTATCGTAATCTTGCCGACCAGGAAGTGTTCGGGGTTTCGTTCAATGTGCCAATCTTCGACTGGGGGCTTGGGACGGGACGGGTGAAACGGGCTGAGGCAAGGGCCGATGCAATCAAGGCACAGGTGCAGCAGAGCGAGAGCGACTACAAGTCCAGGATATTCAAGAACGTGAGCCAGTTCAACAACCAAAGGCAGCAGTGCAACGTCTCTAAAAAGGCATCTGAAATTGCCGAGGAAAGATATTCGCTTATGATGGAAAAATTCAGGAACGGCAACGCATCCGTGCTGGAGCTGAACACTGCCCAAAATGAATATGACACCGCCATGGACAAGTACGTGACGGATTTCAGCACGTTCTGGAGGCTTTATTTCACCCTTAGGCAGCTGACTCTTTACGATTTCATAGGCGGCAAGGACATAGATGTGGATCACGACGAACTGCTAAAATAGGATATGAGGGAATATATTAATATATTATTGATTGTCACGGCTTTAGCTATCGTATCATGCAGTGGCGGAAAAGTTGGGGGCAAAAAAGAAGAAAGCAAGCTGGAATACAGCCAGCAGGTGAATTTAGTGGATGTCATTGTCCTAGAAAAGACAGACTTTAACCATCAGCTCATCTCCAACGGAAAGCTGGAGGCACTGTCGGGAGCCACTCTAGTCTTCCCTGCCTCAGGAATAGTGGAATCCGTGAGATTCTCCGAAGGGCAGCATGTCAGCAAGGGGGACATCATCGCCACGCTGGTCTCAGATGACAAGAAACTGGCTCTGGAATCTGCTCAGATAACATTCCGAAAAGCAGAGCTGGACTTGTACAACGAGCTGGCAGGTTACGGTTACAAAGGACGGGACACGTCCGCCGTGTCAAAGGACATGCTTGCAATCGCGAAGCTGCGTTCTGGCTATGACGCTGCGAAGAACAGCCTGGAAAGGGCTAAGAATGACATGGCAGGATGCTCTCTGAGAGCTCCCATCTCTGGGAGAATAGCCTACATGAATCTCAAAGCCAACTCTCAGACGCCTACGGAGCCTGCCTGCAGAATCATAGACGACAGCCGTTTCAACGTAAGGTTCCCAGTCCTGGAGTCCGAATACCCTTTTGTCGAGAAAGGGCTTCAGGTTCTGGTGGTGCCTTACGCTCAGGAGAGCGTTTTGGTCAAAGGCACCGTGACCAACGTCAATCCTGCAGTGGATAAGAACGGGCAGGTGATGGTTACTGCCATGATATCCAATCCCGGCAGGCTGATCGATGGAATGAACGTGAAAGTGAGCGTTCAAAGGTCAATCCCTGGGATGCTGGTCGTGCCAAAGAGTGCGGTAGTGATAAGAGACAATCAATACGTCCTGTTTAAATACAGTTCCGGGCGTGCCGGATGGACTTACGTGAACATCCTTGATTCCAATTCAGACAGCCATGCGGTGACAGCCAACGCCGACAGGGGCGCAATTCTCGAGGCCGGCGATACCGTCATCATTTCTGGAAACTTGAATCTGGCCGATGGTTCGGAAGTGACATTCAAGCAGTAAACCGATGCTGAAAACTCTGATAGACAGGCCGATCACCGTAACCATGGGGCTGCTGGTCATCATGGTCCTGGGCATCGTGTCTATTCGTCAGCTGCCTGTGTCGCTGATTCCCGAAATTGATGTTCCAAACATTACTGTACAGGTGAGCGCACCGGACATGTCTTCTAAGGAGATTGACGAGGCCGTCCTGCGTCCTCTCAGGCAGAATCTGATGCAGATAAGCAATCTTGACGAGTTCAAAAGCGAAGCAAAGGACGGCTTGGGAATCATCTCGCTCAGTTTTACCGTAGGTTCCGACATGGACTATGCATTCATTGAGGTGAATGAGAAGATAGACCGCTCAATGTCGGCCCTCGGTGATGTCGAGAGACCGAAAGTCTACAAGTCAAGTGCTTCGGACATCCCTGCCTTCTACGTGAATCTGACTCTTAAAAACCAAGGCACGATTCCTCCGGACAAGGATACTGAATTGTATCCTGTCTCCGATGCATTCTCGCAGCTGAGCACATTCGCTTCCGAAGTCATCTCGAAGCGCATCGAGCAGCTTCCGGAAGTCGCCATGGTGGACGTGAGCGGGTGCGTGGAGCCGGAACTGCTCATAATTCCCGACGAAGCGGCATTGCGGGAGGCTGGCATGAGCCTGGCGGAATTCGAGTCTGCAATCCATGCAGCAGACGTAAGACTGGGAAGCCTCGCTATAAGAGATGGCGAATACAGGTACAACGTGAAGTTCCAGTCCATCGCTTCCACTAAGACGGACATCGAGAACATCAGCCTGAATTGCCACGACAGGATATTCAAAGTGAGGGATCTGTCCCAGGTCATAGAGCATCCTGCCAAGCGCTCCGGACTGGTTAGGTCGGACGGCAAGGACGCAATATCGCTGGCCGTGATCAAGCAGAGCGATGCCAAGATGTCCTCCCTGAAATCCAAGATGAGCGAGCTTTCCGAGCAACTGGAAAAGGATTATCCGCAGATCGACTTCAAGGTCATGAGGGACCAGACAGAACTTCTGGAATATTCAATAAACAATTTGCTGCAGAACATCATCGTCGGAATCATCCTGGCATGCGTCATCATATTCCTTTTCATGCAGGACTTCCGCTCCCCTGCCCTCGTGGCGCTGACTATTCCTACGGCTCTCATTTTCTCCATGCTTGTCTTTCACGTCATGGGAATGACGATCAACATCATTTCCCTTTCCGGACTCATTTTGGGCGTGGGCATGATAGTGGACAACACCATAGTGCTGACTGACAACATCACAGCCAGATGGCAGCGCGGAGATGATTTGCGGACTGCCGTGCTGAGCGGCACCGCCGAGGTTAGGGGGCCGATGCTGAGTTCGGTGCTGACGACATGCGCAGTGTTCATCCCGCTGATTTTCGTGAGCGGGATCGCTGGTGCCATGTTCTATGACGAGGCCATGTCCGTGACGATAATCCTGCTTACCGCTTACCTAGTGACGATCATCGTGATGCCGGTGTATTACTGGACATGGTACAAGAAACTGCCTACCTTCAAGCCAAATCCTTTACTGTCGCGCATCTCGCTCCATGGCTTCATGAAGTTATACGAGAATATCCTCACATGGCTGTTCAGGCACAGGTGGGCAGGATGGGCGATATTCGGATTTTCTGTCGTTGGAATATTCCTATGCTTCGCATTCATGGAGAGAACAAAACTTCCTGAAATTTCATATTCAGACACTCTGGTGAGGGTGGATTGGAATGCACCTCTTTCTCTGGAGCAGAACACGGAAAGGGTGGCTGCACTGGAGGGCGCCGTGAGCGATTTGGCTGAGCAGGTCACGTCCATGGTCGGCATGCAGCAGTTCATCCTCTCGCATGACTCCGAGAACGATGTTTCCGGCGCTACGATGTACCTCAAGTGCAAGGATGCGCGGACACTTGGGAAGATGAAGGATAGAATAGCTTCCGAGCTGGCTTCCAGATGGCCTGACGCAGCATTTTCATTCGAATCTTCAGGGAATATATTTGACATGGTGTTCTCCGAGGTCGAACCAGAGCTGGTCGCAAGGCTTAGGCCAGTGTCGGTTCCTTGGGTGGAAATAGGGCGTCTTGAGAGGCTGCTGGCTGAAATCAGGGTTGCAGAGCCTGATTTGGAAATACCAGAACCAAACCTTAAACGGAATATCCTCTATGTCGCTGATCCTGAGAAAATGGCGTTATACGGAGTTACATTAAATTCCCTGCTGGTCGCTCTGAAGAATTGCCTGAACGAGAACGAACTATTCACCATCGTTCAGGGGAACAGAAGCCTTCCTGTCGTAATGGGCGTTGACAGAAGAGGCATAAAGGCGATAATCGAAGGAAATTTCATAAAGGCTGGAGATAAGGAAATCCCGGTTTCCGCCCTCATGCAGCAAACCTGGGAACAGGGGTTGAAGAGCATCGTCTGTGGTGCGGAAGGCGTATATTATCCCCTGAAACTTGAACTTGAGGGCAAGAATGCGAAAGAAACCATGCAGGGAATCAGCGATGTGGTGAGGCGCAACGGAGACTTTGAAGCAAGCTATTCGGGAGCATATTTCTCGAACAAAAAAATGGTGGAAGAACTGGCGCTCGTCCTGTTCATCGCCGTGATTCTTCTCTACCTGATTCTCGCTTCCCAGTTCGAGTCTTTGATGCAGCCGTTCATCATCTTGTCCGAGATCATCATAGACATATTCTTTTCGCTCCTCGTGCTATGGATTTGCGGCGTGTCTATAAACCTGATGTCCATGATAGGACTCGTGGTAGTCTGCGGCATCGTCATCAACGACTCCATCCTGAAAATCGACACCATCAACAAACTGCGGAAAGACGGGATGGCACTGGAACATTCCATCTACGAGGCAGGACATCGCAGGCTGAAGGCCATAGTGATGACCTCTCTCACGACCATCCTGTCAGTCTGCCCGTTCCTTACCAGGGGCAGCATGGGTGATGATCTGCAATTTCCGATGGCGCTGGTGATCATCGCAGGCATGACCATCGGCACGCTCGTCAGCCTGTTCCTGGTCCCTGTCGTTTATTATGATGTCTACCGGAAGAAGAAGAAATAGCGGCATTCCGGCATTCACCGTGATGCTCATAATGGTGACGATGTCATTCGTTGGCATGGTCATCATTCCGACTCTGGACGTTAGCTACGCTCCGGGGACATCTGAGCGTAACCTTAGCGTCAGCTTCAAATGGCCTGGGGTTTCCGAAAGGATTGTCGAGTACGAAGCCACGTCCAAGCTGGAGGGAGCCCTGTCCGGTATGCGGAATTGCACCAAGGTCACATCCACTTCCACGGCTGGAGGCGGCAGGGTGAATCTCACGTTCAGGAAAAATACCGACATGCAGCCGGTTCGCTTCGAGGTGGCTTCCAGAATCAGGAATATGTATTCTTCGCTTCCGAAGGGAGTGAGTTATCCTTCCATATCGCTAGACATCAGAGGTGCGGCCTCAAGAACGGACCTGGTGTATACTTTCATCAGTCCCCTGCCCTCCTACGAAATAGACAAATACGTTTCCAGTCATGTGACAGGCAAACTGGCCGAGATCGAGGGGGTGGAGGACGTGAGCCTGAACGGAGTTACATCCTACGAAATCGAAATCCTGTTCGATCCAGTGAAGGCCACAGCCTGCGGGATAAGCGCAGATGACATCGCAAGTGCGTTTCGCTCCTTTTATGCAGAACAGGTCCTAGGGCTGACGGACACGGAGGAAGGGATTATGACGCTGAAACTGAGAGGCAGCGCCTACGACAGGGAAAGCTCGATCGAGAGCATGAACGAGATGCCCGTGAAAAATTCCGACGGCAGGCTGGTTCGTTTGTCGGACATAGCAACTTTCCGGTACAAAGAGGCTGTGCCCAGATCGTATTTCCGGGTGAACGGGCTGAACACCATCACGATGGACATAGGTGCGTCGCCCCAGGCGAATCTGCTCACGGTCGCAAGCAGCGTGAAGAAGAAGATGGCGCAGCTGCAGGAGTCCTTTCCGGAAGAAATCTCCGCGAAGGTAAGCTACGATTCTTCTGAATATATGGCTGGAGAACTGAAAAAAATCGTATTCAGGACGATCCTCTGCATACTGATTCTCCTGCTCTTCGTGCTGGCGGTTTACCGGTCATTCAAGTACCTTGCGATAATATTCACTACCCTCCTCGTGAACATATTCACTGCCATAGTGATTTACAAGCTGGCGGGGCTAGGCATCCACATTTATTCTCTGGCAGGCATCACCGTGTCGCTGGGCATAATCATTGACTCCACGATTGTGATGTGCGACCATTACTCCTACTATCATGACAGGAAGGTCTTTCCCGCCCTGTTCGGCGCAACAGCCACGACCATCGCCGCCCTGTGCGTGGTTTATCTTTTGCCGGAGGCTGACAGGAAGAATCTGGACGATTTTTCTAAAGTCATAATCATAAACCTCAGCGTCGCACTTGTCACGTCATATGCTTTCGTTCCTTCTCTGTTGGACAGGTTCCCGATTCGTCGCTCCCGAACCGTCGCCAAGGCAAGGCGGAGCCGCATGACAATCCGCTTCAACAGGGCATATTCAAGATACATCGGCTTTGGTCAGAGACACAAATGGCTGCCCACAGTCATATTCATAATTGGCTTCGGAATTCCGCTCTGCCTCCTGCCTGACCAGCTGGGGAAGGGTGTTCCCGAAGAGAGCAGGACAGCTTTTCAGAATTTCTACGACAAAGTCATGTCCTGGAAGCCATATTCGGAGAACAAGTCGAAGATAGACAAGATTGCGGGCACTTCTTTCGCTCTTTTCGACAGGGCTTTGGGCAGGAGCAATTTCTACCGCACTCCCGAGAGGAAACAGTTGTACGTAGAGGCCGGGATGCCTGATGGCTGCACTATCGAGCAACTGAACGACGTAGTCCGGAGCATGGAGAATTACCTGAGCCAGTTCGACGAGATCGAGACTTTCATGACCAGCATCTACTCCAGCGAGAGCGCCAGGATACAGATAACCTTCAAACCCGAATATGAGAAGACGTTTTTCCCCTCGCAGCTGAAAGCTCTCGTCACGGAATCGGCGATAAACTTTGGTGGGGCAAACTGGAGGGTCTACGGGGTGGATGACAACAACTTCAACAACAACGTTGTCTCGGACTACAGGAGCAACAGACTCATTTTGAAGGGGTACGATTACGACAAGCTTTATGAATATGCGGAAGCACTCATCGATGACATCTCGAAGAACAAGCGCGTTTCCAAGCCAGATATGATGGCAGGATATTACACTCTTGCAGGTAACGAGATGAACATGAATTTCGACTTCTCAGCCCTGGCTGTGCGCGGGATCAATCCATACCGTTATTTCAATTCTCTCCAGACCAGACTTTATGACGGGACTATCGGGGCTCTGATGCACAATGGCGGCTACACGCCGGTGGAACTTAGGTCGGCAGACTTGACGACGTTCGACCTGTGGCACCTGAACAATGTTGGCTTGGACGTTAACGGCAAGAGCGTGAAACTGTCCGAATTCGGCAGGATTCAGAAGAAACGCACCGGTTTGGATATCCAGAGGGAGGATCAGTCTTATTCAATCACCGTGGGTTTCGATTTCATTGGCGCTTTTCAGTTGTCCAAGGCATTTCAGGACAAGACCATCGACAGGTGGAACTCGGAAGTGCTGCCCGTAGGTTACAAGTTATCCTCCTCCGATTTCCGCTTCAGGTCTCCGGACAAGAAAATATATTCATTGCTCATCCTGCTGGTCATTGCCATCATCTACGTCATCTGCAGCATGATATTCGAGTCGCTGCGGATGCCGTTCGCCGTGATTCTGATGATCCCCATCTCCTTCATCGGGGTTTTCCTGACATTCGGTTTCACCGACTTCACTTTCGACCAAGGGGGATTCGCTGCCCTGGTGATGCTTTCGGGGATAGTCGTGAATGCTGGAATATACCTTGTGAATGAATATATCGGGAGGCGCAAGGCTCGCATAGCTCAAGGGAGGAAACTCGAAGGCACGAAGACGAACGATTACGTGAAATCTTTCAACCATAAGATCCATCCTATAATGCTCACGATAATCTCTACCGTGCTGGGCCTCGTGCCGTTCCTGTTCGACGGTCCTTCCGAGGTCTTCTGGTTCCCATTCGCAGTCGGCACCATAAGCGGCCTCTTCTTCTCCCTCATCGCCCTTGTATTCTACATGCCGCTCTTCTGCTTCAGGGAGAAGTCAAGGAGAGTGACGAAAACCTAATAAGTATTGGACGGCCTATATGAACATACAATTATAGACAGGAATCATTGTCAGTTGTTCGTCCTTTCGTATGTCTTTCGTATACACAAGAT
>Ga0256404_1012086_pt1 | contig 11328 bp, 6 predicted proteins | sample RumenRJG_01DNA_FD_185990 | JGI IMG/M metagenome (GOLD analysis project Ga0256404, IMG submission 185990) | Bovine rumen microbial communities from Lethbridge, Alberta, Canada - RJG_01 | ecosystem: Host-associated > Mammals > Digestive system > Stomach > Rumen | place: Canada: Alberta | collected... | reverse complement strand
TAATAAGTGAAGCCGATTATGCCTATTTTAAAAGTTCTTTAAAGCAAGATAATGAACTCTTTTGGTATTTTGTTATTCGCTTTCTAGCAGCAACAGGAGCTAGAGTAAGCGAACTTATACAAATTAAGGTAGAACATGTTAAAATGGGACATCTTGATTTGTATTCAAAAGGAGGCAAATTAAGAAGAATTTATATTCCTAAAAGATTGCAGGAAGAAGCACTTGCTTGGTTTGAAAGTAAAAATCAAAACAGTGGTTTTATATTCTTAAATAAATACGGAGAAAGAATAACTACTCGCGGAATATCAGGACAACTTAAAAAGCTTGCTGTAAAATATGGTATAAATCCGGCTGTAATTTATCCGCATTCATTTCGTCATAGGTTTGCAAAAAGTTTTTTGGAACGATGTAACGATATTGCTTTTCTTGCAGATTTAATGGGGCACGAAAGTATTGAAACTACAAGAATCTATTTAAGAAAAACAAGCACCGAACAACGAACTATCGTTGATAGCATAGTTGATTGGTAAATGTAACTCCCGCAATATGCGGGAGTTTATTTTAAGGTTTTAATTTTAGGTAATAATTCTTTAACTTTTTGAATAATTCTATGCTGTTCATTAATTGGAGGAAGTGCAAAATATGCATTTTTACCATCATCGGTGCCCAGACGCGGCATCTTTACCCCATATGAACATTGATTTGCATATGATACAAAATAAGGGGACATTAAAAATAATTGGGCATATTCTGGTAATATACTGCCATAGAATGTTATTGGTAATATCTCTGAAGTACAACAACCATCTTCATCGGCAACAATTACTTTATTGAGATACGGACGGAGTTTACTATATAATACTTGGCCTTTTATAAATTTATGTTTAGTACTTAAACTTTTAACATCTTTTTTTGATTTTTTTGTTAAAAGTTTTCCTGTATCTTTTTCAATATCTTCAAGATCTAGCACCCAAGTCTCATCAGAAATGTCAATTGATTCTATATTAATACAAGAACCATAATTACATATGCTTTCTAATCTCACCCACTCCCAAGAATCAGGGATATCGAATGGAATTTCATCGTCTATACAGCGCTCTTCTTTGCCTATCTTCTCATAATGAGAATTATCCCTTCTAAATATGTATGATTCATTCTTATCTTTTTTGATTTTTTTATCTTTTACTAATTGTTCTTTTTCTTGTCTAATCTGCTCTATTAGAACGCTTGCAGGTTCATCATTTGGATCTTGTGGAACCAGTTTCCCTCGCACAGCTTCTTGCAATATTGATTTCTTTAATAAGTCAGGAAAATCTGTATTTAATTTTTCTATTTTTTCATAGGCTTTATCATAATCATTGATATATGGTTCTAATTTTTCTAATTTTTCTACAATTCTTCGTTGTTCGTTAAGAGGTGGCAAAGGGATAAGTAGATTTTTGGTTTTATCAACTCCAAGTTCAGTTTGTTTAGTAGTCTTTGCACCTTTAGAACGGTTAATTTGCGCTTGACCTTCAACTCCATTGATAAAGATTTCTATGTATGTATTTATGCACTTATATGGTCGTATCAATAGCACATGCGAATCGTATGGAAGATTTATAGCATCACTTGTTACAACACTACTTCTCCCAATCGTACCTTCCCCGGTTGAATTTATTAAAACATCTTGCAATGTTGTTAAAGATTCCATAGGAATAGATTCAAACCAATTTTTATCAACTGTTTTGCAGAATGAAGTATCAACATCGCCCCATCTTACGCATTTTTGATTTAAAATCTTAAATCTTGTATTTTCTGCATATTTAGGTCCCTTACCGCGCAATATTTCTGTAATATTACCTAACCTCACCCATTCCCAGCTATCAGGGATATCAAACGGGACTTCGTCTGCTATGCATACCGGCTCATTTTTACCTACCTTCTCATAAGGCAAATTATCGGAACCACGAAAGATATAAGACGGATTCTTGTCAGGCTTAATTTTCTTTTCTTTAATTAACTTTTCTTTTTCAGCTCTAATTCTTTCAATTAAAGCACTTGCCGGTTCATCATTTGGATCTTGAGGAACAAGTTTTCCTTGAACAGCTAATTGTAATATTGAATTTTTTAATTGCTGTGCGTTCATTATTCTTGAGTCTCCGCTAATTCAATACCTAAAATATCTGTAATTTGCCCTAATACACGATCTATATCTGCATTTAAACTTGAACGTTTTTCTTGATATTGTTGTATAAGCTCTTTAGGGGCTAGGATTTCTTCTTCTTCATGAGGGAATCCGCACAAATCTATGTTGTAATTCCTGTCAATAATATCCTGCAAAGAGTATTTTTTTGATTTATCAAATTCATCAATGGTTATTTCTTCTCTGTTATTCCACCAATCAAACACCGGTTGAAAATGCTCAAGTTGCATTGGCTTTGTTTTTGAGAAGTTTTTATAACCTTCCGGCATATCTAAACGAAAAAACCAAGTTTCTTCTGTCGGTTTAGTTTTATCAAAGAATAAAATATTTGTTGTAATTGATGTATAAGGTGCAAATACACTATGCGGAAGCCTTATTACTGTATGTAAGTTAAATTCTGACAACAGTTTTTTCTTTATTGCAACTTTTGCGTTGTCTGTACCGAATAAAAATCCATCGGGTAAAATAACTGCAGCACGACCTTTTTCTTTTAATCTATACATAATTACAGACATAAATAAATCAGCAGTTTCGCTGCTTGCCAAATCATCAGGAAAATGATTTTTTACATCTTTCTTTTCGCTACCACCATAAGGAGGGTTCATAAGTATAACATCAAATTGATCATCTTCGGTATAATCAAGAACATCTCTTAATAGCGAATTATCGTGATATATTCTAGGCTCATCAATTTCGTTAAGCAGCATATTTGTAATGCAAAGCATATAAGGGAATTGCTTCTTTTCAATACCATATATAGAATTATCAAAAGCCCCCTGATCATCAGTAGTTTTTACTTTTTCTTTAAGTTGTTTTAGCCAACTTGTTAAAAACCCACCTGTACCACAGGCAAAATCTGCCATTTGTTCACCAACTTGTGGATCAATAATTTTTGCCATAAAGTCGGTTACAGCACGAGGAGTATAGAATTCACCTGAAGAACCTGCGCTTTGTAATTCTCTTAAAATTGATTCATAAATTTCACCAAATGCATGACTTTCTTCGTAGTCCCCGAGATCAAGCTCATCAATTTCGTTCAGAACTTGTCGTAATTGAACACCGTCTTTCATATAGTTATTTGCATCTTCAAAAGTTGTTTTAACTATTGCTTTACTCATAGGTGTTTGTGGTGTAATTTCAAGATTTTTTAAAGTGGGGAATAATGTATTGTTTACGAAATTGAGTAATTTTTCACTTGTCATTGCACTGCCGGATTTGTCGTCTTTTGCCCAATTTCTCCAACGACATTCTTCGGGAATAATTGACTTATAGTTGTTATCACTAAATTCCCAATCTTCTTCTTTTGAGTCATAAACTTTTAAGAATAGCATCCACGCCATTTGCTCAATTCTTTGCGCATCACCATTTATACCGGCATCATTGCGCATAATATCTCTGATTCTTTTTACAAATCCTGATAAATTACTCATTCTATCCTACCTTATAAATATTATTTTTTAATTCTTCTACGGCCTTAAAGTACTCGTCTTTTCCGCCAAATAATTGTGCAATTTTTGCAGGTTTCCCAAATTTGTTAATTGGATCTAATTTTAAAACATCTGCACTATTTAATTCAGATAAACCTGTATTCATATATTTATCTAATAATGCTTCAAGAACTTCTCTTGCAGCACCACTATACTTACTGAAGAAGTCTCTCTTTTTAACATTATTTGCACGTTCTCTGCGTGTTAGCGGTTTTGCATCATACGCAATATGGCAAATGAAGTCAAAGTCATCGACTTCAGTCATATTTTGTTCTTCTTTTAATGCTTCTAAATCAATACCCTGTTCTTTTAGTAATTCAGTAATTTCGGATTTTTTATCTTCCTCGCTCCAGCGTTTAATAAATTGTTCTAATGACGATGAATAGCCAAGAATATTTGATTTAGTGTAATCAATAATATTTTCTTGTTTTAAGAGCTTGCCATCAGTATCATATACAGAAACTGTTTTATTGGTTATTCTTACAGAACAACCATTTTTATCAACAATTGGTTTGTAATTATCAACCGGTGGTAATGGCGGCTCCGGTCCTGGCCCCGGTCCAGGTCCTGGCCCTGGTTCTTTTTTCTTAGGATAATCTGGATCAATTTCAATTGGACCATCCCAATCAGGATCAGCAAATAATCGAGTTACGTTACGAAAATCCATAACGGTAAAACTCATTTTACCTTCTTTTTCTCTTAAACGAGTTCCACGGCCAATAATTTGTTTAAACTCTGTCATTGAGCCAATCATTTTATCAAGGACTATTAATTTAGTCATCTTACAATCTGCACCTGTTGATAAAAGCTCGGATGTAGTTGCAATAACAGGATATTCCGCTCTGACAGAAATGAAATAATCCAATTTACTCTTTCCATAGGTATCACTACCTGTAATTCTAACAACATAATCAGAATTTTCTTTTACTTTGTCGGCGTTTAAATTATTTAAAGCAATACGCATTCTTTCTGCGTGATCTTCCGAAGCACAGAATACAATGGTTTTCGCCATTCTATTGGTCGCTTTTAAATAATTTGTTATCTCTTTTGCTACTTGGTCAATTCTATCTTGAATTATAATATTGTAATCATAATCACTATTATTGTATATTCTATCTTCAATAACCTGACCATTAATATCGCATTGACCTTTACGTGGTCTCCACCCATCACCAATATCGGTCGTAACATTTATAACTTTAAATGGCGCTAAGAAACCATCATCAATGCCTTCTTTTAAACTATATGTATAAACTGGGTCTCCAAAATAAGAAATATTTGAAGTATATTTTGTTTCTTTAGGAGTTGCTGTCATACCAATTTGTGTTGCAGAAGAAAAATATTCTAAAATTCTGCGCCAACGACTTTCTTCTTTTGCAGAACCTCTGTGACACTCATCAACTATAATCAAATCAAAGAAATCAGGCGAAAAGAGTTCGCTATAATGTTCTTTATCATCGTCGCCAATTAATTGTTGGTACAAAGAAAAATATACTTCGTATGCTGTTATAGTTGTCTTATTATCTTTTGCGAAATTTACCTTATGAATAGTTTTTTCTAACGGAGTAAAATCCTGCTGAATGGATTGATCTACAAGAATATTTCTATCAGCTAAATATAAGATTTTCTTTTTTAATCCACTTTTTATTAACCTATAAACAATTTGAAAAGCTGTATAAGTTTTACCAGTACCTGTTGCCATAACAAGCAATAAACGTTCCTGCCCTCTTGCAATAGCGTCAAGTGTTCTATTTACCGCAACTCTTTGATAATAGCGAGGCGGATATGTTTTACTGCTTGTGTAATAAGGTTGTTCTATAATAGTTTCTTCAGCTTCAGTAATACCTGTGTTATTATTCTTCTCTGATTTAAATCTACTAATAAGTTCTTCTGGGCTTGGAAATTCATCTAAAGTAAATTCTCTTTCTTTACCTGTTAAAAAATCATGTTCTATAAACCCATCACCATTAGAGCTATATGCAAAATTAATGTCTAATTTTTTAGCATATTCCATAGCTTGCTGCAGACCATGTGATACAGAGTGTTTATTATCCTTTGCTTCTACAATTGCGATCGGATTATTTGCATTTATATACAAAACGTAGTCAGCCTTTTTAGGTTTTTCTCTTGATGCCATATTACCACGCAAGTTGATTTTACCGTCAGTAAACTGAACTTTTGTTTCCATTGTAATTTTATCTTTCCACCCGGCTTTTTCTAATGCCGGAGTAATAAAATTAAGTTTGATATCTTCTTCAGTCATTTGATTTTTAGGTAATATAGCCATTCTTCACCTCACAACTTCTGATAATAAAAACTTATAGGAAGTTGCCTTAATTGTATCATGAAAATATTCCGTAGTTTGTTGTGTAACAATGCTGATATAATTCCATTAAAACATATGCCTATGTCAAAAACGGACATTATGAACAAAGTATGATTTATTATAGTTTTATTGGCGTTCAAATGCCGTTTTAATTTTCATCTTTTTCATTAGCTTCTATATCTGCAAGCATCTGAGCATAAACTTTCGCTTGAATTTCTTTAGCTTCTTCTTGTTCTTTTACTTTTCTTATTGCGCCTTCGATTATTGGATCGCGTACTAATCTTAATATTTTTGGATTTGGCTCCGGTATTTCCTTGTGATAAGCAACCTTATAATTTTCACATTGTTCTTCGAAAGGTATTTTTTCAAGGCCATCTAGGAACGATTTTGTTAGTTTTAGTGCTTTTTTCTTCCATGCAAATGCTTGTCTTAGTTTTTCCCTGTCTTCAGCTGTTCGCCACAATGCAGGTACTGACGGTAAAATATAGGCAGAACCTAGTCCTCTTTGGTCTTCACCGTCATAAAGGAAACCTTCGTCTTCTGAATAAATATCTCTTCTTAGATACATTGATTTTGAAGTACAAAGTGGCATCCAATCACCGGTATATGTTCTATCTGTAACAGAATCATAGATCCCATTTCTACCATATTTTAAAGGATTTTTACTTCTTAAGCACATTCCGATAAGATATTTCTTATCAGGAAGTTCCTGTTGTACATAACTTTTCTGCCATAATTCATTTGGAGATTTGCCATTAAATAATTGGTTTCTGTGAATTCTTTGATTAACAATTGCTTGTATGTGGTAATCTAAAAGATTTTTACAATCAAAAAGATTAGTGTTTGGTTCTGGAGGTATAAATTCTCTTAAATCGTAAGCAATAGATGCTGTATTTATGTTTGTAGGAATTTCAAAACTATATCTTGCACCTGTGTATATAAGTATAGGTGTTAAATTACTTTTATTGCAATTAATTTCAGCTTTTTTAATTTTGCCGGTTTGAGAAATATAAGAATCAAATTGCATATTCCTAATAAAGATTTTTTGAGGCTTTCCATATTCAATAAAAGCATAATAAACAGCTTGAATTATATGCCCAGAGTTAACAGGTTCAAAGTATATGAACCAACCAAGCCACTTTTCGGTTTTTACATCCTTGACTACCGTAAGCCAAGGATAAAAACACCTTTTTCCCCGCTTTAACGGAAATTTTAGCTGACAGCTTTCAATTATCCAATATTCATTAGCCTTTATGTTTGAATAATCCTTCGCAATAACTTTTGCATGGTATTGTCTTGCTCTTTTGATTTCTTCAGTGGAGTATTCCTTTTTTAATAATCTATCAAAAGTCTTTTCGCATGGAAAGTTTGCAGTTTTTATTTTATCTTTTTGCTTTGCGTAATTTAGTGTTTGCACCCAACAATCAATAGCAGATGGGGCATTCGTACTCATATAAAGTTTTTTGTAATACTCATAATATTCTGGTTTTACGCGGTATTCTTCTTTAAACCCTTTTTTAGATAAAAGTGCATCTTCACCGAATTGTTCATACTTAATCCTAGCTTTGCATAAAGCAGAATAACTTGATTTTTTATCAGGATGTTTAGAATTCCAATCCTGCAAAAACTCTACAATTTCTTTATGCTTCATTCCTGTTGTTTTTTCAATTAGCTCAACATATTTTTTAGCTTGTTTCTTTGCCCATGCCGGAGATTCCTTATAGAATTTAGAATGTTGCACATTTATTTTTATGCCGTTGTATCTGTTTTTGGCAGCTTCCGGAAGTGAATCAAGGTTTATTAAATAGTTTTTATATTTACCTTTCTTATCATAAGTACAAGAATATTCACCGCGTTTACATTTGCGTCTGACAGTTTCTTTGACTTCACCTGTTAGATTACAAACTTCATCCATACTCAGCCAAATAATTTCTGCCATTCTTACTCCTTTAAAATCTTAATTTTAGGGTATTTTAAAGTATATCATTAAGCCCGACAACAAGATATTACCCAACCGGCTATATATCATTTAACAAATGAACACACTTAGACACAGAACTTAAAAGTTTAATATCATTTAGTTTGAGAGTGTATTATCAAAGAGTTTTGAAATTTATATCATGGATTTTTGAAGTTTTTCCGACTTTTTGTTTAGCAGTTTGAGAACATTCTCATTTTGTGTCTGAGAATTATCATTTTAAGTGATTGTTTATATCTTTACAGCAAAATTGATGACTTTTGAGTCCTAATAATCGGACATTCCGGACATTTCAATTACCTCATTCTCACTTTGAGGGAAGTGCCTCAATCTCCGATATAATATAAGTTTTCGGCAATTCTCAAACTATTCCAAATTCTCAAAGTACATGATAAATTATATTAATATAATATATAAATACAATCTAAAGAGGGGTGTCCGAGAGGTTTAAGGTGCAATCTTGGAAAGGTTGTGTGGGAGCAATTCCACCGTGGGTTCGAATCCCATCCCCTCTGATGCGGGCTGTGATTGACTTTGTCAAATCACAGCCCGCTTGTTTTATAATAAATATAAGAAGAAATAGGTCGGTTTTACTAAATCGGCAATAAAATTTTTGTTGGCATAGTAATGCAAACCTACTACCTTTTTTCAGGACATTTGGTCAGAAAGAAATAAGCGTGGTGTCATGCTGAACTTGTTTCAGGGTCTTACAAAAGTGGTGTGTTTACTACATTTGGGTAAGTGTATTTTTTTGAGTAGTTTGGCTGTAAGAAAATAAGCGTGCTGTCACCCTGAACTCGTTTCAGGGTCTTGCCAGAATTTAGTAAACACGCCAAGTTGGTAAGATTCCGAAACAAGTTCGGAATGACATTTCAAGGTCGGAAAAACAAATTTCAAATTACCTCAAAGTATCATTTTCTGGCGTCAAAATTCCAAAAATAGAATTTTGAGAGAGTAAATATTAGCCTCAAATGCCGACAAAATCTTAATCATACAAGAGAACAAAAATAGGTAATTTGAAAAATTATTCTCTAAAAATAGGTCGGGCTTTAGCCCGACACATATTTTTAAGTTATTGACGGGTTAAAACCCGTCCTATTTACTGAATTTTCAGGGGATAATAAAATTTTGTTTTTACCTGTTATGACAAATTATCTAATTGTTTATACGATTATTGAGAATGATCTACATATAGTAAGAGTTCTTGCGAAATATCAGAATATTTGTGCAATTTTATAATTGTCAAAAATGAACAAATTATGATATTATGTTTCATAATAAAGGCAAACACATGCAAAATAAACATTCAGTATATTTAATGGACTCAGTCTATAATCTTAATGTATTTGGTGTACTGTTGTTTACAATATTATTAATGCCAATCTTTTATTTACAAATAAAAGATTTAATGAGTTATTTTAACGTATTTAATTTACTAATATGTATACTTTTAGGTTCTATGATATTTTTCAGTTTGTATGCTTTACGTTTAGTACGAAATGTTAATAACAATTATGAACAAGCAATAGAAAAAATAACTTCAAGCAAAGACACAATTGAAATAATATATTATTTTAAAAATCAGAAACAAAAACTGTTATTAAATAAATCAGATATTAAAAAGTTTAATATTGATTTTGATGCTAGTATATTTGGGTCTTTTGGAACGCATAGAAGTGTTAATTATTCAATAGATATAGAAATCTATACTTATTCTACTGAACAATGTTACAAAATTAATTATACTTGTCAAACTAGAGGTATAATAAAGTCTATATTTAAAATTGCAAAATATATTCCAAATTTTTCATACAGTATTAATGAAAATTGTATTCCGGTAATAGCAGAAAGCATTAATAATTTATCACAAAAAGGGAATTTCTTAAATTTTGTAGAATTTCTTAAATATATGTTTACAAATTCAAAAGTTTCAAAAATGGCGAAATTAGAAACTTGTTTTTGGACTATAGTTATTTCTCTATTACTTATTGATATTCTCTTGCCGATATTTAATGTTGAAATATACTATAAAACACTTCCATATACAGGGGTATGTTTTATGAATATAATTGGACCTTTAATAATAATTATGATAATTATGAAATTCATAATAAAGAAAAAGAAATAAATTTTTAGTTGTAAGGTGCAAATTTTTGCACCAATAAATCCAAACTACCTATTTTGTCCTTTTGTATGATATAGATTTTGTCAGTATTTGAACCCAAAATTTACCTCTTCAAAATTCTAAATTTGGAAATTTGACGCACAAAAATGTACTTTTGAGGTAATTTGAAATTTTTGGTGCAAAAAATGGTATCCAATTACTCTTTATGCCAACTCAAATTATATTCTTTAGCTACTACTTGTATTTCAGTCTCCGTAGTATTGTTTTTTCATACCTTTGAGTTGCTATTTTAAACTGCTCTTTTTTAATTTTAATAGTTGCAGCTTTCTTTTGCCCATAAATAAGTCCCAAGCAGGAACTATCTCTAAATCAGCTAAAAACTTATTAGCAAAACGAAAAAACATAAGAATTTACGGTTTCTATTCCAATTGAAAGAACATTCAGAATATCAAAGAAAATTGTATATATTGGTTTACGTTCAGGCAGAGGTATAAATAAACTTGCTGATTGTAACTTGACTTTAGTTGGCGGGATTAAAGTTAATTTTCCTGCGATAAAAGAAATACCTTTAACTTTGGATTGCAAAGTAATACACAGTCAAGAACAAGAAATTGATAAAATCCCTGCGGAATTAAAAGAACAATTTTATCCGCAAAACATAGTTTCAACTGCTTTAATGACAAATAGGGATTATCATACGGTTTACTATGGTGAAATTGTGCAGGCTTATATATTATAAATAATTATCAGAGAGAAAGGGTTAAAATGTCATCTATTGCATCAGATAAATCATATTTTATTTTATAGCCAACTTCATTTACCAGCCTTGAATTGTCTCCAACTATAATTGGCGGTTGATTTGACGGCTCATCTTTAAAAACAATTAAATTTTCTTTGTTTAATTTTTTGCCGTATTTAAGGGCGTAATCATGAATTGTTATAGCGTTTCCGCTGCAGATATTTACAACGCCAGTGACATCGCTATCTAAAAATTTAGCAAAAGCGCCTGCTATATCTTTTGTGTAAATATAATCTTTTTTAAGGGGTCCTGATTTTATAATAACTTCTTCATTATTTTTTAATTTGTCAATTATCATACCCGTTAATCTTGTTTTATCCTCATTTCTTCCATAAACATAAAAAATTCTGCCAAATCCAAAACTTATATTATTATTTTTTGCGTGGAATTCAACAATTTCTCTTAATTTATTTTTAGTAAATGTATAA
>Ga0256404_1012084_pt1 | contig 11329 bp, 7 predicted proteins | sample RumenRJG_01DNA_FD_185990 | JGI IMG/M metagenome (GOLD analysis project Ga0256404, IMG submission 185990) | Bovine rumen microbial communities from Lethbridge, Alberta, Canada - RJG_01 | ecosystem: Host-associated > Mammals > Digestive system > Stomach > Rumen | place: Canada: Alberta | collected... | reverse complement strand
ACCATTATGTATACTATGTGCGTAATAACGAAAACAACGGAACCGGATTTGATTTCTTCTCCTACGCAAGAAACAGTCTGTGCAGAATTGACCAGAATGGGGAAAACACTAAAATTTTGGACAAAGATCCCTGCCTGTATGCCTCTCTTGTCGGAAACTACATTTATTATCTGCACTATGATGACAAGGATGCTACAACGCTTTACAAGATCGGAATTGATGGCGAAGGACGCAAAAAAGTATATTCGCCTTACATTTTTACATGCAGCACGCTGGGTCAGTATATTTATACCAGCGGAACGGAAAGTGATGGCGCCATCTATCAGCTGGATACCGCCAGTGACAGTTTAAGCAAAGTCTATGAATGTAATTCTTTCAAACCGATTGTAACCAGTGATGACAATGTCTATTATATGGATGTGGATCAGAACAACGCCCTGGTACATACCAATATGAAATCCGGTCATCCGGTTACACTTACCACCGACAGTCTGGATCTCTACAATGTATACGGAAGCAGTATTTTTTATCAGCGCTATTCCGAAGACAATCCGGCCCTTTGTATGATCAAAAATGACGGCAGTGGATATCAGGAACTGGCACAGGGCAATTACTCCAATATCAACGTCACTTCCAGTTACATCTATTTTACCGCTTTTAAGACAAAAGAAATGTTCTGTACACCGACCGATCATCCGGGAACACTCACCGCTTTCCATCCCGGCGTTATCAAAAAATAAATTTATAAGACTGTAAAAGAGGAGGAACCCAAAAATGCGGTTCCTCCTCTTTTGTTTTTCAAAACTTCCATAACATTACGCGCCAAAATCAAACAGGGAAAGCTGATTGGATTCCGGCATATCGCCAAACAATCCCAGATCACTCATCAGTTCTATTGTTGTCTTTGATACTTTTGTCCGTTCCCTAAAATCATCCTTGGAAAGAAAAATTCCGTCTTTTGCCGCTTCTGCAATCGCAACTGCCGCATTATCGCCAAGTCCGTCAATCGTATTGAGCGCCGGCAGCAGTTTTCCATCCACAATCTGAAAATGATGCGGTTCTGACTTATAGATATCCAGCGGAAGAAATTCAAATCCTCTGGCATACATTTCCTGTACCAGACGCATATCTTTGTAGGTATCCTGCTCTTTTTTGGAGAGCTCGTCCTTGCGCTTTTCGTACTCATGCATATATCCTTCCAGTTTTTCTTTTCCCTGACACATCAGCTCATAACTGAAAGCGGTCGCACGGATAGAAAAATATGCCGCATAGTAAGCCAGCGGATAAAACACTTTACAGTAGGCAATGCGCCATGCCATCATAACATACGCGGCTGCATGGGCTTTCGGGAACATGTACTTAATCTTCTCACAGGACCAGATATACCAGTCCGGTACATTGTGATCGATCATATCCTGCTTCCATTCCGGCCATTTGTCACATTTTCCTTTTGCCACAATTCCCTTCCGGACATTCTCCATAATCTTAAACGATTCCTCGGAATCCAGTCCCATGCCAATCAGATAGATCATGATATCATCCCTTGTACAGATGGCAGTAGAAATCGTTGCTTTCTTTTCCTGGATCAGTGTCTGTGCATTGCCAAGCCATACATCCGTACCATGGGACAGCCCTGCAATACGCACCAGATCCGAAAATTCTTTTGGCTGTGTATCAATTAACATGCCCATGGCAAAGTCTGTACCAAACTCCGGGATACCCAATGCCCCCAGCTGGCAGTTCACCAGATCGTCCGGCGTGATGCCAAGTGCGGAAGTATCCTGAAACAGCGACATGACAGCCTTATCATCCAGTGGAATCTGCGTCGGATCTACACCCGTCAGATCCTGCAGCATACGGATCATGGTAGGATCATCGTGCCCGAGAATGTCAAGTTTTAAAAGATTATGGTCAATCGAGTGATAATCAAAATGTGTGGTCGTAATATCGACCGTCATATCATTTGCCGGATGCTGAACCGGGGTAAATGTATAAATCTGTTCCCCCATCGGAAGAACAACGATACCACCCGGATGCTGTCCCGTAGTACGACGCACCCCGACACATCCAAGTACGATCCGGTCAATTTCACAGTTTCTCTTATGTACGCCGCGCTCTTCATAATAATTTTTGACATAACCGAATGCCGTCTTATCCGCCAGCGTACCGATCGTTCCTGCCTTAAAGGTCTGTCCCTCCCCGAAGATAACTTCGGTGTATTTATGTGCCTTACTCTGGTACTCTCCGGAAAAGTTCAGGTCGATATCCGGCTCTTTATTTCCCTTAAATCCCAGGAACGTCTCAAACGGAATATCAAACCCTTCTTTGGAAAGCGGTTTTCCGCAGCGCGGACAGAGCTTATCCGGCATATCACATCCGCTTCGGCCGGAAAAAGATTTTACCAGATCCGAATCAAAATCGCTGTACTGACAATGTTTGCACAGATAATGCGCATGCAGCGGGTTCACCTCCGTAATACCGGACATTGTCGCAACGAAAGAGCTTCCGACCGATCCACGCGATCCGACCAGGTAGCCGTCTTCGTTGGATTTCCAAACCAGCTTCTGCGCAATGATATACATCACAGCATACCCATTGCTGATAATGGAATTTAATTCCCGGTCTAAACGTTCCTGCACAATTTCCGGCAGTGGATCTCCATACATTTTATGTGCTTTGTTGTAACAGATGTCACGCAGCATCTGGTCCGAATTTTCAATGACCGGCGGACACTTATCCGGACGAACGGGAGAAATTTTTTCGCACATATCCGCAATCCGGTTTGTGTTTGTAATAACAACCTCTTCTGCTTTTTCACTTCCAAGATAGGCAAATTCTTTCAGCATCTCTTCCGTCGTCCGCAGAAAAAGGGGAGCCTGCTCATCAGCATCTTTAAATCCCTGCCCTGCCATGATAATTCTCCGGTAAATTTCATCCTCCGGATCTAAAAAATGCACATCACAGGTTGCCACCACCGGCTTATGGAACTGTTCACCGAGCCGGACAATCTTTTTATTGATCTCAATCAGATCGTCATTGGACGCAACCGGAGAATCTTCATCTCTTACAAGGAATGCATTGTTTCCGAGCGGCTGGATTTCCAGATAATCATAAAAGTTTACCAATCTTGAAATTTCTTCCTCCGGACGGCCATTTAAAATTGCCCGGTACAACTCTCCCGCTTCGCAGGCAGAGCCGATCAGAAGTCCATCCCGGTACCTGATAAATTCACTCTTCGGAATCCTCGGACGCCGGTGATAATATTTGATATGCGCCAGCGAAATCAGCTTATACAGGTTTGTCCGCCCCTGATCGCAGGTGGCAAGAATGATCGCATGATAAGTCGGCATCTTTTGTACATTCTGCACCGATGAGGTTCCCATTGCATTCACTTCGTCCAGGGTAGACATACCGCGCTCCCGGAGCATCTCGATAAACTTCACAAAAATCTCTGCCGTACATCCGGCATCATCCACTGCACGATGGTGATTTTCCAGGGATACGCCCAGCGCTTTTGCAACCGTATCCAGCTTAAAACGGTTCAGATTCGGAAGCAGTACACGCGCCAGGGCAACCGTATCCACAATCGTCGGCTTGCAGTCAATATCCAGCCTCTGGCAGTTTTTCTTGATAAAACTCATATCGAAATCGGCATTATGGGCAACCATAACACATCCCTCGCAGAATTTCATAAATTCCGGAAGAATGTCTGCAATGACAGGTGCATCAATCACCATGGAATCATTGATCGACGTCAGCTGCTCAATCCGAAACGGAATCGGCACTTGTGGATTGACAAATGTTGAGAATTTGTCCACGATCTTTCCGTTCTGCACCTTCACCGCCCCGATCTCTATAATGCGGTTGGTCTCCGGACTAAATCCGGTTGTCTCCAAATCGAATACCACATAATCTGCATCCAGATCCTGGTTCTGGCTGTCCGTCACCATCCCCTTTAAATCATCGACCAGATATGCCTCCACGCCGTAAATGACTTTAAAATCCGAATCGGACGGTACGGTATGATTGGCATCCGGGAACGCCTGCACATCCCCGTGATCGGTAATGGCAATCGCCTTATGCCCCCATTTCATGGCACGTTTGACAATATCCTTGACATCTGAAACGCCATCCATATCACTCATTTTGGTATGGCAATGCAGCTCTATGCGTTTTTCTACGCTGGTATCCATACGGACCGTTGTAAAATCGGCGCATTTCTTGATTCCGACGATAGAACCGATGGTAAGTTCACTGTCGAACTTATCAATGGTTGCAACACCTTTGACACGCACAAACTTTCCCCCGCTGATTTCTTTTAACAGCTCCGGTACATCATCATTTCTCGCAAAAATTTTAAGAACAATCGTATCGGTAAAATCCGTCACGGAAAAAATAATGATGGTCTTTTCATTGCGGATCTCACGGGTATCTACCGACAGAATCTTTCCGCGGATCACAACCTCTCCGATCGGTCCGTCAATCTTCTCAATCTCCATGCTCTCTTCTTCGAAGTCTCTTCCGTATATTACATCCGGATTCATGGATTTTTTGCCGTTATCCGACTCGAATTTCCGGCGGAACTCTCCCCGCTTTTCAAACTTCTGCTTTGGTTTTGCATAATTTGTACCATTTTTTGAAGTGTCTGCACGATTTCCTGCCGTTTTTGCAATTGTCTTTGTTTTTTCTTCTGTTTCGACAGTTTTCTCTTTTTCTTCCGTTTCCTGGGATTTTCCTTCCATAACCAGCTTCGTCCGCGCAACAATTCCTGCCACTTCCTGCCGGATCTGTTCTTCGGAATTTTTCCGGTATTTGCTCTCCTGCGGTTTCCGGTATTGTGGAAATATTTTCAGATTCATTCCACAGCGCTCACAGATCACTTTCTCTAAAAATTCGATAATCTCATCCGTACGGGTTTTGGCAATAATAGTCTCATCCATCGTCAGAATCAGACGGTCCTCTTCCGGAAATTCCATGTCCGCCGTCCGCAACAGATTGTATTCGAGCACACTGTAGGCATTCAGTTCATCTAAAATACTGTCCTTATACACCTCTATCAGAGACTTCGGGGTATACTGTTCGGAAAGCTCATAAGACTCTATGATCTTTACCTGTATGACCCAGTTCTGAAAAATCTGTTCGGTAATCGCTTTTTCAAGTTTCCATATGTTTTTTTTGAAAATAAGTCTTTTTGCACGCAAATAAATGCGAATATGAGTATGTTCATGATTCGCACTTATTTTTGTCACTTCAGTTGTATCTAACAGCCCTTCGAGTTCTTCCTCCAGTTTCAGTGTCGGAAAGGCTTCACGAAATGCTTTTGACATCAGTCTTCACTCCAATGTTCCAATTCATAACGCAGTGCCGGCAGAAGTTCTGCTTCCGGTACCTTTTTGTAAATTTCTCCATGTTTGATAATCAGACCCTCACCGACACCTCCGGCAATCCCGATATCGGCTTCCTTTGCCTCTCCCGGTCCGTTTACCACACATCCCATTACCGCCACTTTGATATCAAGCGGAAATTCCGAAACCATCGTTTCTACCTGATTGGCAAGCCCGATCAGATCAATGCGGGTTCTTCCGCAGGTCGGACAGGAAACCACTTCCACGCCCCCCTTGTAAAGTCCGAGGGTACGAAGAATCAGTTTTGCGGATTTAATCTCTTCCAACGGGTCCCCGGTCAGAGAAACACGGATGGTATCCCCGATTCCCTGGTTTAAAATCAGTCCCAGACCGATTGCGGATTTGATATTCCCGCTGATCAGTGTTCCCGCCTCTGTGATTCCCACATGCAGCGGATGATCCGTCTGTTTTGCGATCAGCTCATGTGCTTTGACACACATCATGACATCCGAGGATTTGATACTGATCACAAGATTATCATAGCCCATATCTTCGATCAGTTTCACTTTATCCATTGCGCTCTCCACAATTCCCTCTGCGGTCACACCATGGTATTTTTCCACGAGACCCTTCTCTAAAGATCCGCTGTTGACGCCCACACGGATAGGAATCCGGCGCTCTTTTGCCACATCCACAACCGCTTTTACACGCTCACGACTTCCAATGTTTCCGGGATTGATACGAATTTTATCCGCACCGTGCTCCATGGCTGCAATCGCAAGCCGGTAATCAAAATGGATATCCGCAACCAGCGGGATGGTAATCTGTTTTTTGATTTCCGTCAGCGCCGCAGCTGCCTCCTGGGTGGGAACCGCGCAGCGGATAATTTCACAACCGACTTTTGTCAGCTGCTTAATCTGTGCCACCGTTGCCGCAACATCCTCTGTCTTTGTATTTGTCATAGACTGAATCGCAATCGGATGATTTCCTCCAATCCATCTGTTTCCAATCTGTACTTCCTTTGTGATATGTCTCTCCATCATAACGCCTCTAGCCTCTTAGATAAATAGTTTTCGAATGTCATTGAACATAACAATAAACATCAGTCCAAACAACAATACAATACCAACCAGATTTACCATGCCTTCTTTGTTTGGATCAATCCGCTTTCTGCGGATCGCCTCAATAATCAGAAATAACAGCCGGCCTCCGTCCAGTGCCGGAAGCGGCAGCAGATTCATAACGCCCAGATTTGCAGATAAAAGAATCGTCCAATTGAGCATATTCAAAAGTGCATAGTAATACCCGTCATTTTTTACAGACTGCTGATAGGTGTCTCCGATTGATTTTACGATACCGACCGGTCCGCTCAGTTCGTTTGGAGATACCTGACGTGTCACAAGCATTTTCAGACTCTGGATAGTGGTATAAATCCAGTATCGCACCTCATAAAAACTGTTTTTTAAGTTTGTGAGCACGTTTCCCTTTACCCGGACATTTCCCATGGTCTGAAATCCGTACAGATATCTTCCGGTCTCTTTATCCAGTTTCGGAACCAGTGTTGTCGTATGTTTCTGCCCATCCCTTGCATAAGTGACTTTAATGGTTTCCCCGGAATGAAATGTTCCGTATGCAGTGATTTCTCTGCTGAAATGAACCGAAAAATGATTCATCCGGATAATCTCATCCCCTTCCTGAAGACCTGCCTCTTCTGCGGCATATCCTTCCATTACCCCGGAAAGAACCGGCTTATCATATCCCACACAGCTCATCAGGATAAACGCGAAAATAAATGCAAGAATAAAGTTAAAAAAAGGTCCTGCAAATACGACGCTCATACGTCCCCATACCGGCTTTTTACCAAATGCACGATTGTCCGTCGAATCTTCGTCTTCCCCTTCCATCATGCAGGCTCCTCCAAACGGAAATGCCTTAATGCAGTATTTGGTTTCGCCTTTTTGTATCCCACAGATAGTCGGTCCAAGACCGAAACAAAATTCATTTACCCGGATTCCGTTTGCCTTTGCAAGCAAAAAATGCCCCAGTTCATGAAATAAAATTACAATACTAAATATTACAAATGCGATAAGAAATGATACAATTTTCATTTTTTTTACCACCTGCCCCCTATATATTCATATGTTGCCTGCTCTGTCTCTAAGATCTGCTCTAAATCCGGATGTGCGATATAGCTGACTTCTTCCATTGCAGCTTCAATCATTTCCGTAATTTCCGGATAAGCGATTTTTCTGTCCAGAAACATTGCCACTGCCTTTTCATTTGCGGCATTAAAAACCGTTGGGATATTTCCTCCCCGTCTGGCAGCATCATATGCCAGGGAAAGCCCACGGAAGGTATCCGTATCCGGGCGCTCAAACGTAAGGTCACGAAGAGCAAAAAGATCCAGACGCTTCCCGGATAAATGTTTCCGCTTGGGGTAATACAGTGCATACTGAATCGGCAGACGCATATCCGGCGTTCCAAGCTGCGCAATCACTGCACCATCCTCATATTCCACAGCAGAATGAATGACACTCTGCGGATGCACGACAACTTCAATCTGTTCGAGTTCCACACCAAACAGCCATTTTGCTTCCATAACCTCAAGCCCTTTGTTCACAAGTGTCGAAGAATCAATGGTCACCTTGTGTCCCATGGACCAGTTCGGATGCTTTAATGCATCTTCCACCTGTATATGGAGCAGATCCTGCTTCTTTCTGCCCCGGAACGGTCCTCCGGATGCGGTAAGAAGGATTTTACTGATCGGATTTTCTTCGTTTCCCTGCAAAGACTGGAAAATGGCACTATGTTCACTGTCTACCGGAAGAATGGACACTCCATACTCCGCTGCAAGCGGAATAATCAGATGTCCTGCCGTAACTAACGTTTCTTTGTTTGCCAGGGCAATCGTTTTCTTTGCCTTTATGGCTACAATGGTCGGCCGGATTCCGAGCATCCCGACAATCGCCGTCACCAGAATTTCCGACTCTTCATAAGTTGCAACCGCAAGTAATCCATCCATTCCGGTTTCCACAGGAATGCCCAGATCCGCCGTGCGGACCCGAAGGGAAGCTGCTGCCTCTTTGCTCCACACAGCAACAAGCTTTGGGCGAAATTTCCGCATTTGTTCTTCCAGCAGACGGATATTGTTTCCACAGGCAAGTGCGGTCACTTCAAAATCATCTGCATGTTCTTCAATCACAGAAAGTGTCTGTGTTCCAATGGACCCTGTCGATCCCAAAATTGCTATCTTTTTCATCGTTCACCTCTTACAGCATATGAAGCGCCAGGAAATAAATGATTGGTGCAGTAATAATCATGCTGTCAAACCGGTCGAGAATTCCTCCATGACCTGGAATCAACTTTCCGTAATCCTTGATATCATAATTTCTTTTGATGGCAGAAGCTGTCAGATCCCCTACCATGGAAATCAGTCCGGCAATTGCCGCAATCACAGCAAGAATTACAATTTCTCCACGTTCCAGATGCATCGGGCTACGGAAAATAAAACAATATAAAGCGGTCAGAAGCGCAGCACCTGCCACACCTCCCACTGCACCCTCTACCGATTTTTTCGGACTGAGTTTCGGCGACATCTTGTGCTTTCCGATCAGCATTCCGACGCAATATGCACAGGTATCGCATCCCCACGAACATAAAAATACAAGAAAGGCAAGATATAACCCTCTCTCCAGCGTACGGATCTGATATACATAAGAAAGCATGACCGCTACATAGAAGAATCCAAAAAATGCTGCCATCACCTGATCTGCATGAAATTTCGGATATGCAAATACAAATACAAACATTAACAAAATCAAAAATGCCATAAATAAAATCATAAGATCCGGCAGAAACTTCCACTGTAAATTACAGTAATAAACGATTGCCGCCAGATATCCAACGCCTGCCAGAACGGTCTTTTCCATCTTGAACACGCGATATAATTCAAACATTCCGATACAGGAAATGGCAAGTGTTGCAAATAATAAAATTTCATGGCCTGAAATAATCAAAAACAGAGCCAGAATTACCAGCACGATTCCGCTTAACAGTCTCGTTTTAAACATCCTATTCTTCCTCCTTAAGTCCGCCAAAGCGTCTGTCTCGTTTATTATACGCTTCCACAGCTAATTCCAATTCTTTTTTATGAAAATCCGGCCACGGAACATCCGTAAAATAAAATTCGCTATACGCAAGCTGCCACAGCAGATAATTGGAAAGCCGCTGCTCTCCACTTGTACGAATCAGTAAATCCGGGTCTGGAAGTTCCCTTGTATCCAGATATCCGGAAAAGGTTTTCTCATTGATTTCCTCCTCCGTGATTCTGCCATTCTTTATATCAGTAAACATATGCTTCATGGCCCGAAGCATCTCATCCCGGCTTCCATAATTGATGGCAATGGTCAGATTCAGTCCCGTATTTGCCGCGGAAACTTCTTCCAGTTCCTGAATCTTTTTCTGAAAACTTTCGGATAATCTGGAAAGTTCCCCAATCACACGTACCCGCATATTATTTTTATTTGCCGTGCGGATACAGTTTTTCAAATAACTCTCCAGCAGTTTCATCAGTGCAGCCACTTCGCTGTCCGGACGATTCCAGTTTTCCGTGGAAAATGCATACAGTGTCAAGTACTCAATTCCAAGCTCATCTGCAGCCTGACAAACCGTTTCTACATTCTTTGCGCCAACGGTATGTCCATAATTGCGTGGCATACCCTTGCTTTTTGCCCATCTTCCATTCCCATCGAGTATAATCGCCACATGTTTTGGAATTTTCATCAATCTTGTTCCCCTCTTTCCTGCAAGTGAAAAAGGGACATAGCCACAGGCTTATGTCCCTTAAACATCTTATACTGTAAGAATTTCATCCGACTTGGCATCCACAGCCTTGTCAATCTGTGCAACATACTGATCGGTCAGTTTCTGGATTCCGTCTTCGAGATCCTTGATCTCGTCCTCAGAAATATCCTCCGCCTTGCCTACTTTTTTGAAATGATCCATCGCATCTCTGCGGATATTTCTCACAGCGACCTTGGCACCCTCACCTTTTTTCTTAATATCTTTTGCCAGCTCTTTTCTTCGCTCTTCGGTCAGTTCCGGAAATACCAGACGAATCAGTTTTCCGTCATTCGTCGGGTTAATTCCCAGATCCGAACTGAGAATGGCTTTTTCAATTTCTTTTACCATAGATGCTTCCCATGGCTGAATCTGAATCATTCTCGGCTCCGGAACACTGACATTTGCAACGCTCTGAATCGGAGACGGTGTTCCGTAATAATCAACACGAAGTTTGTCCAACACATGCGGATTCGCACGTCCTGCACGGATTCCCGCGAACTCCTCATTTAAATTGGCAAGGGATTTCTCCATTTTATCCTGAAAAATCTGTAATCTCTCGTCCATATACTATATCCTCCTAGTCCACAGTAACGACAGTTCCGTTGAACTGGCCATTTACCGCGTTTACAATGCTGTTCGTTTCACCAAGTCCGAATACATACATTGGAATGTGGTTTTCCATGCACATTACGGATGCTGTCAAATCAACGACCGCAAGTTTTTTATCAATAACTTCCTGAATGGAAACCTGATCATATTTCTTAGCGGATGGATTTACTTTCGGATCGCTGTCATATACACCATCGATTGCCTTGGCAAGATAAATTCCATCTGCTTCAATCTCTACCGCACGAAGTACCGTTGCCGTATCAGTTGAGAAATATGGATGTCCAGTACCACCTGCAAAAAATACAACCATGTTATGTGCAAAATATTTATTTGCACGATCCTTGGAATATAACTTTGTGATAGATCCGCACTCAAACGGGGTAAGCACGGAAGTCATCATTCCAACGGAACGGAAAATTTCTGACACATAAATACAGTTCATAACCGTAGCAAGCATACCAATCTGATCGGCTTTTGTACGGTCGATCGTCTCACTGGTACGTCCTCTCCAGAAGTTTCCTCCTCCGATGACA
>Ga0256404_1012083_pt1 | contig 11330 bp, 7 predicted proteins | sample RumenRJG_01DNA_FD_185990 | JGI IMG/M metagenome (GOLD analysis project Ga0256404, IMG submission 185990) | Bovine rumen microbial communities from Lethbridge, Alberta, Canada - RJG_01 | ecosystem: Host-associated > Mammals > Digestive system > Stomach > Rumen | place: Canada: Alberta | collected... | reverse complement strand
GATTGAAGGCGGCATTCGTCAAACGCACCTCGTTTTCATAGAACGGGACATCCGCTTCCTGGCCCGCAATGCCCGCAAAGCGGGCCATCAGCCGGCACATCCAACTATAGAAGGCGGTCGCCATCAAGGGGCCGGACGTGATGCGGGAAGGGTCCTTGGAATGAATCAGTTCCAAGGATTCCGGCGGCATGCACCAATCGCCAAAGATGTCCTTTTCAAGGATGCCGTCGCGGTCATAGTGCTCCTTCATGTGCGCCAGCCAACGTTTCATCTGCGGATAGTGGTCGCGGATGGGCTGCGCATCGCCAAAGTGGGTATAAAGCATATCGGCCGCCGTCAGGAAGACCGCCGGCCAGGTCATATTGTCGCCCAGGATGTCGTAGAAACGCGGGACCACATTGGGCAGGCTGCCGGAAGGTTCCTGCGCATCGGCAATATCCTGCAGCCATTTGGCATAGAGCCGGCGGTTATCGAACAGATACGATTCGCCATAGCAGCCGGTGGTGCGGTCGCCCAGCCAGCCCATGCGCTCGTCGCGCTGCGGACAATCGGTGGGCATGCCCCGGTAATTGCCGCGGATGCCCCAGAAGGCGTTCCGATAAACCTGGTTCATCACCTCGTTGGAGCAGGAGAAATGGCCGGTCGTGGCCATCCTGTCGTAGAAAACCTTGCCCACCAGTTGCGGGACATCCTGCGTCCCCACAACTTCCACATAGCGGAAGCCGTGATAGACAAAGGTCGGCTCCCAGGTAAAACGGCCGTTACGGGCAGGGATATACAGATCGCGCACCTCGGCGCTGCGCAAATTGGCGGTATAGAGTTCTCCATCCCCGGTAAGGGTTTCGGCAAAACGCATCATCACGGGGACGTTCCGCAGGCCGGTGGCCGAGATTTCCGCCCATCCCACCATATTCTGTCCCATGTCGATGATATACCGTCCCCCGTCCTTTTCCGTTACGGAAACCGGACGGACGATATCCTGGATGGCGATATTGGGATTGGGCTGGGCAGCGAGCGCCCCTTTGGGCGCGGGAAGTTCCTCGGCCGCAGCCCACTGGCCATCATATCCCGCCCGGGTCCAGGCGCCCAGTTCACGGTTGGCATCGTATATCTCGCCGTCAAACTCATTGTTCGCAAGGATGGGGCCGTCACAGGTCGCCTGCCAACTGGTGTCCGATACAAACACCTCCGTACGCCCGTTCCGATACGTCACCTCCAGCTGGCAGAGCAGCACGGGGGAACCATAGTGCCGGATATCCGGAATGTTGAAGGGTTTGCCGGGATTGCGCAGGGAGACATAGCGGCCGCTTCCCACGGCCACGGCCAGGGCGTTTTCACCGCGGCGCAGCAGCGGGGTAACGTCAAAACTATTGTAATAGACGTGCTTGTTGTAATCTGCCAGGGTAGGAGAAAGTACCTGGTCCGGCGCCACCTCGCGCCCGTTCAGCCAGGCCTCGTACAGGCCCAGGCCGCAGATATACAGACGGGCCGATCGCACCCTGCGGCCCAGCCGGAATTCTTTCCGGAGATACCGGGCCGGAAACCGGGATTTACCGTTCAGGCTGTCCCCCGGATGGGTCAGCCCGATCCATCGGGCCTGCCAGTCGGCAGCATCGTTCAGTGCTACCTCCAGACAAGCCGGCCTGCTTTTCGCAACCCCCTTGTTGGTATAGGATATCACCTTCCACACGGCTTTGGTCCTGCTCTTCAAGGGTTGCCCCACATAGGGAATAAACCGGCTTTCCGGGCTTTCTACCACGCCGGAGTCCCAGATATCGCCCACGCCCTTCCGCAGATTCCGGCGGGAAGAAGAGACGATAATCCGATAGCTTTCCTGTACCACATCCGGAGCCGTGGAAACGATGCGCCAGCTGAACCGCGGCATCGCCTGCCCTTCTGCAGACAGGCCCTCTACCCGGGGCTTATAACCGGATTTCGCCGCCATGCCCAGGCACAGCAGCGAAATCACGGCCGCGAAAAACAGCCTCTTCATTTATTTCTGTTTCTTGAGCAGATCGCGGATTTCTTCCAGAAGAACCACATCGTCCGGTTTCGGTGCGGGAGCCTCGGGCTCTGCAGGAGCCGGTTCTTCTTTCTTCTTCATGGCATTGATGCCCTTGATGACGGCAAAGATGCAGAAGGCCACAATCAGGAAATCTACCGTAACCTGGATGAAGTTACCGTAATGGAGGACAACCGCCGGTTTCACCACCGTCTCGCCATCCATAACGGCCTGGCGCAGGGTGGCGGAAAGCGTCGTGAAGTCCACGTTACCGATAAGTGCGCCCACGAGCGGCATCAAAAGGTCGTTGACCAGCGAGGAGACAATTTTGCCAAAGGCACCACCGATGATGACACCAACAGCCATGTCCATCACGTTGCCTTTCATGGCAAACTCCTTGAACTCTTGCAGAAACTTCTTCATAAGAAATTGGATTTAAAGGGTTAGCGTATATCTCTTACAAATATACGCAATTCTTTCAAAATCCGAACAATTTTCTTTTAGAACTGAATCGGGGCCTTGGTGAGGGCCTCGCGGAGCTGGTCGTCGTAGCGCAGACGCACCCGGATTCCCGCTTCCTGCCAGTAGTAGCGTACGGCGATTTCTTCTTCGATGAACGGGATAATCTCGTCCTTCTTCAGGCGCAGGAAGGTCTCCTTATCCATTTCCAGGGCTTTCTGCATGGCCTCCAGCTGGGCAGACATGCTCTCCGCCAGGCCATCCTCCTCCAGCGTTTTTTTCATCTGGTCGAAGTAGGTCCGGGCCGATGAGCGGTAGTCGAACTCCTTGTCCATGGCGAAGGTCACAAAGTCATCGTAGTCCGTGAAGTGGAAATCGTCCACGGCCGGGATGGTGGGATGATTCCGCACATACTGCAGGGTGTATTGTTCCACAATGCCGTTCACCACCAGCGAATAGGTCAGCCGGCTGTAATTGTGGCCGTTGATGATGTAATCCGGGGTGATGCCGCCACCATCGCGCACTGTACGGCCGTGAGCCGTCTTAAATTCGTGGGTCAAGGAATCAGGGGCATTCTGCACACAGCGGCCGCTCGGGGTGTAGTACTTGGCCGTGGTCACCTTCATCTGGCCGTTGTACGGTAAGGCTACCATGCTCTGTACCAATCCTTTCCCAAAGGTACGCGTACCAATCACCGTTGCCCGGTCCAAATCCTGCAGGGCACCCGACACGATCTCGGAGGCCGATGCCGAACCGGCATTCACCATCACGACGATGGGGAGGTCGGGTTCGATGGGGTCGGACGAGGTCCGATACTCACGCGTCTGCAGGGAATCGCGGCCACGTGCGCTCACCACCAGGGAACCTTTGGGGACAAAGAAGCCGACGATCTTCACGGCTTCCTGCATGATGCCGCCCCCGTTGTTGCGCAGGTCCAGCACCAGGCGCTCCATGCCCTGGGCCCGCAGGGACTTCACCGCTGCTTTCACCGCATCGGAAACGCCCTCCGTAAAGCCGCTCTGGTAGATGTAACCCGTCTTCCCGTCCTCCAGGATGCCGGCATATTCCACATCGGGCAGATGGATGCGTTCGCGGGTCACCGCCACCTCCAGGGTATCCCCGGAGCGCAGTTTTTTCACCAGGAACTTCACCACGGTGCCGGGCTTTCCCTTCATCCGGTCGCTGCACTCCTTGGTTTCAAGTCCGTGGGTGCTGACCCCGTCGATGGCCAGGATTTCGTCCCCGCACACCAGTCCGTTCTTATAGGCCGGCGAATCCTTGTAGGGTTCGTTGATGATGACATTCCCGTCTTTTTCGGGCTTGAAGATGATGGCGCCGATGCCGCCATAGGTCTTCCCGATCATCAACTGGAAGTCCTCCTGGTCCTCTTCCGGAACGTATTCCGTATAAGGATCCAGTTCCTCCAGCATCGCTTCAATCCCCTTGCGATGCATCCGGTCCAGCGGAAGGGTATCCACGTAGTTCCGGTTGAGTTCCCTCAGCAACGCGTTGTGGATTTCCACCCACTGGCCCAGTTTGAAGCCTTTCGACTGCGCCCCGGCAGGCAGGACGGCCACGCAGCCCATCAGCAGGGCGGCAGCCCAAAACAAGACGGTTCTTTTCATAAACAATTAAATCAGCGGTTCCGCGGTCATCTTCGGGGGCTGCGGGATGCCCATCAGCTTCAGGATGGTCGGCGCCACGTTGCACAGGGCACCGTTCTTCACCTCTTTCACCGCATCACCGGCATTGATCACCACGAACTGAACGGTATTCAAAGAATGTGCCGTGTTCGGCGTACCATCGGCATTCACCTCAAAATCGGCATTGCCGTGATCGGCCGTCAGCAGGACCACATAATCCTGGGCGATGGCTTCCTCCACGACGCGGCCCACCAGTTTGTCGATGGTCTCCACCGTCTTGGTCACGGCGGTATAGACACCCGTATGGCCCACCATGTCGCCATTGGCGAAGTTCAGGATGATCATGTCCTCCTTGCCGGTCCGGATGACATCGATGAGTTTCTCGGCTACCTCGGGGGCACTCATCTGCGGCAGCAGGTCGTAGGTGGGCACCTTCGGGGAGTTCACCAGAATGCGATCCTCGTTCTGGAACCGGGCCTCGCGGCCGCCGTTGAAGAAGAAGGTCACGTGGGCGTATTTCTCGGTCTCGGCAATGCGCAGCTGGCGTTTTCCGGCGGCCGCGACGGTCTCGCCCAGGGTCTGGTCCACCAGTTCCTTGTCGAACAGGATGTGGACGCCTTTGAAGGAAGCGTCATACGGGGTCAGGCAGCAGTAGTACAGCGGAATCGTGTGCATTCCCTCCTCCGGCATATCCTGCTGGGTAAGGGCGGCGGTGATTTCGCGGGCACGGTCGTTGCGGAAGTTGTAGAAGATGACGGCATCGCCTTCTTCAATCTTGGCAAGGGGCTCGCCGGCGGCATCGGTAATGACGCAGGGTTTTACGAATTCATCGGTCACGTCGGCATCGTACGAAGCCTGGATGGCATCGATGGCGGACGTATATTTGGTACCCACGCCGCTCACCAGCATGTCGTAGGCTTCTTTGACGCGGTTCCAGCGTTTGTCGCGGTCCATCGCATAGAAACGGCCGCACACCGTGGCAATCTTACCGGTGGTTTCGGCCATCTTGCCTTCCAGCTCCTCCAGGAAGCCGCGGCCGCTGCGCGGATCGGTATCGCGACCGTCCATGAACGCGTGGACAAAGACCTTGTCCAGGCCTTCCTGCGCCGCTACGGCCAGGAATTCATACACATGCTCCAGGGAGCTGTGGACACCGCCATGGGACGTAAGGCCCATCAGGTGGAGCTTCTTTCCGGAGGTCTTCACATACTCATAGACCGCCTTGATTTCCGGATTGTCCAGCAGTTTGTGGGACCGGCAGGCCATGTTGATCTTGACCAGGTCCTGATAGACCACGCGGCCGGCGCCCAGGTTCATGTGCCCCACCTCGGAGTTGCCCATCTGCCCGTCCGGCAGTCCTACGTATTCGCCGCAGGCCTGCAGCGAGCTGTGCGGATATTTTGCGCGCAGGGAATCGATTACCGGCGTTCCCTGGGTCCAAATGGCGTTGGAATAATCGTGACGGCCTTCTCCCCAGCCGTCCAGAATCATCAGGAGTACTTTTCTGTTCATATCTCTTTTATTATTTTATTTTCGTACCTTTGCGGGTGCAAAGATAATCATTTAATCTCATTATTATGTACGCAAAAAGACGTAAAAGCAGTGATCGGGTAAACGAAAAATCCAAAAATGACAAAAAACAGAAAAAATCCGTTCCGGAATACGAAGGAAAGGTACAGATGACGCGTGAAGGCGCCCTCTATGTCATCGTTGAAGGATTGGAAGGAGATATTCATGTCAAGGCCGGTAAAACGCAGGGCGCGCTGAATGGCGATACCGTCCGCGTGGCCGTGACCAAGGCCACTTCCGGACCGCGTCCCCAGCGGGAAGGAACGGTAAAAGAAATTGTCCAGCGCAGCGGAAAGCCTTTTGTGGGCGTGCTGCACATTGTGGGCCCGCAGGCCTGGGTGCTCATGCAGAGCCGCAACATGCCGTACGACATTTCGGTCGATATCGTCAATGAAGAAGGTCTCCCGCTGGTGCGCCGCCGCTCCACCCTCCAGACCTCGGCACGCCGCAACTTCGCCGGCGCCCTGACGCGCCACGAGGATGGTTCCTATACCGTGAATGGTGTCCACGATGCCGATGGTGACCTGAAAGCCGTGAGCGGCATGAAGGTAGCCGTGGTGGTGGATAGCTGGCCGCGCGAGGAAGCAACGCCGCACGGGTATCTGACCGACGTGCTGGGCGCGCCGGGCGACAACAATACCGAGATGCACGCCATCCTGGCCGAGTACGGACTCCCCTATCGGTTCGAAAAAGAGGTGGAAAACGCCGCCGATTCCATTCCGGACGCCATTACGGCCGCCGATATCAAGAACCGCCGCGACCTGCGGGACACCCTTACCTTCACCATCGACCCCGCTGACGCGAAAGACTTTGACGACGCCCTCTCCTACCAGAAACTTCCGAACGGGAATGCCGAGGTGGGCGTGCACATCGCCGATGTTTCGTGGTACGTGCGCCCGGGTTCGGTTGTGGACAAGGAGGCCCGCGAACGCGGCACATCGGTCTATCTGGTGGACCGGACCGTCCCGATGCTGCCGGAAAAGCTCTCCAACAAGCTTTGCTCCCTGCGCCCCAACGAGGAGAAACTGACCTTCAGCGCCATTTTTGAAATCACCCCGCAGGGGCAGGTCATCAACCAATGGATGGGCCGCACCGTCATTCGTTCCGACTGGCGATATGCTTATGAAGAGGCCCAGGAGGTGCTGGAAGGCCGTCCTGCCGCCAACCTTCCCAAAGCACAGGTGGAAGCCCTGGTGGAACTGAACCGGCTGGCCCTGATTTTCCGCCGCAAGCGTTTCGCCGCCGGCGCCATCAGTTTCGAGCGGCCGGAAATGAAGGTGGAAGTGGACGAGAACGGCAAACCGATCCGCATCTACGAGAAGATTACGAAAGAAGCCAACTGGCTCATCGAGGAATTCATGCTGCTGGCCAACCGCACCGTAGCCGAGTTCGTGGCCACCGGCGGCAAGATGAACGGCAAGGCCGAAAAGAATCCCAAGACCTTCGTCTATCGTATCCACGACGAGCCGAACGAAATGAAAATCGACTCCCTGCGCAGTTTTGCGGGGCATTTCGGATACAAGATGGAAAAGGCCGAGAGCGGCCGGGGCGTAGCCAAATCGCTGAACAGCCTGCTGGACGCCGCCAAGGGGACCCCGGAGGCAGATGCCTTCCAAATGATTGCCCTGCGCGCCATGGCCAAGGCCTGCTACAGCACGGACAACATCGGCCACTACGGCCTCGCCTTCCCCTTCTACACCCACTTCACCTCCCCGATCCGCCGGTATCCGGACTTGATGGTCCACCGCCTGCTGGCCACCTACCTCAAGGGTGGCGAATCCGCCAAAAAAGACTACTACGAACTGGAATGCCAGCATGCTTCCGAGCGGGAGGTCATTGCCGCCAATGCCGAACGCGACAGCATCAAATACAAACTGGTAGAATACATGATGGACAAGGTGGGCGGCGAGTTCGACGGCCATATCTCCGGTCTCACCGACTGGGGCATGTATGTAGAAATCGAACCCAGCAAAGTGGAAGGCATGGTGGCGCTGCGCGAAATCAAATCCGATTTCTACGAATTCGACGAGGACAACTACCTGATTCGCGGCAAACGCACCGGCCACGTTTTCCATCTGGGCGATGCCGTCCGCATTCGCGTTAAAAACGCCAACCTGGAGCAGCGGATCATTGATTACGAGCTCCTTGAAGAGCCTCTCCCGAAAACGGAAAAGCCGAGAACGGCCAAACCCGCACAATCAACGAGAAAACCCGCACGATCAACGAGAAAAAAATAACGATATGAAACGGTTCCTTACGGCAGCGCTCTGCCTCTTTGTCTGCACCCTGGCCCTTCAGGCCGCGAAACACAAGGTCAAATACGGGCCCTGGGTCCCCGTCGTCGACGAGACCTCCTTTACCGTAAACTGGGTCACGGAAGTACCCACCCAGGCCTGGGTGGAGGTGGCACCGGACGACGGTACCAATTTCTACAAAATGGAGCGCCCGCGTTTCTATGAGACCCTCGGCGGACGCACGGTAACCCGGACCAGCCACAGCGTGACCGTGACCGGCTTGAAGCCGGGCACACGCTACCGCTACAAGGTCTGCGGACGCGAGCTGATTGACGGGACCAATTCCTACAGCGTCGTTTTCGGTCAGCCGGCCTGCTCCTACACCCCCACGACCGTAAAGACCCTGGATGCATCGGCCCCCACCTGCAAGTTTACGGTGGTGAACGATATCCACGCCCGGGATGCGGTGTACAAGCAGCTGCTCGCCGGGAAAAAGGGCACCGATATGGATTTCCTGGTGATGAACGGGGACATGGTGTCGCATAACATTCATATCGACACCACCTTCAAGCATGTGTTCCAGCCCGTTCAGGAACTGCTGAACCACACGGCGGCCATTTACGTCCGGGGCAACCACGAGAGCCGCGGCGAGGAATTCGACCGCTTCCCCGAAGCCTTCCCCATGCACAACGGAGGCTGGTATTTCACCTTCCGTCAGGGTCCGGCCGCCTTTGTGGTGCTGGACGGCGGAGAAGACAAGCCCGATTCCGATGTGGAATACAACGGCACGGCCGCTTTCGACCAGTACCGGGCCGCCGAACTGGCGTGGCTCAAGACCGCCGTGAAAGACCCGGCCTTCCAGGCTGCTCCGGTAAAGATCTGCCTCATCCACATTCCCATGAGCTGGTATGAGGACATCTGGTACGCCCAGCGCCGCCTGTACGAAGACTTCCTGCCCGTGCTCAACGACGCCGGCATCACCCTCATGCTCAGCGGCCACCTGCACAAATACGTGGTCTCTGAAAAAGGCGAAGGCAACAATGCGTTCCCGATCGTCGTCAACAGCAACAACGAACGGATGGACGTGACCATCGAGGGCAAAAAGATCACCCTCCGCTTCTACGACACCGCCGGGAAGCTGGTCCGGACGCAGAATTACTAGGGAAAGCCCGCTTGGCCGTCACCCCCCATATCCCCAAAACCAACGCCGCCCGGCTTGTCGAGGCGGCGGGGATTCCTTTTGAACTGGTGCCGTACGAGGTGGATGAATCGAACCTGGCGGCAGACCATGTGGCGGAGCAGCTGGGCGAGCCCATCGAACGGGTATTCAAGACACTGGTCCTCCGGGGAGACCGGAACGGCCTCTTCGTCTGCATCATGCCGGGAGACATGGAGGTGGACCTGAAGGTTGCGGCCAGGATCTCCGGCAACAAGTCCTGCGCGATGCTCCACATGAAGGAACTCCTGCCCGAAACGGGTTATATCCGCGGCGGCTGCTCCCCCATCGGCATGAAAAAGCCCCTCCCCACCTTTATCTACGAATCGGCCCTGCTGTACGATGCCATCTACATCAGCGCCGGCGTGCGCGGTCTCCAGATGAAAATCGCCCCGGAAGCCCTCATCAACTTCATCGGCGCCGGCATCTATCCGCTGTAAAGGAGCACCCCGGTTTTTGGTTTATCGGGCCAGGCGGTAAATGGCTGCCATGTCCGCACGGGCAAGCGGTTCCAACGTGCCGATGGTAAAGGTTCCACCCCGGCTGCAGCGGCCGGCCAGGTCATCGATCTCAGCCTCCGTAACCTCGCGGCCCAGCAACTCGTGCAAATTCACGGGCATGCCGATTTCGCGCAGGAAGCGCTCGAACGCGCGGATCCCTTCCGCGGCGGTCACCGCAGGGTCCGATGCATCCGGCTGCACGCCCATCACATTCACGGCAAACTGTGCGAAACGGCCGATGTGCTTCGCATACACGTACCGCGCCCAGGCGGGCCAGATGGCAGCCAGGCCGGCTCCGTGCGTCACATCAAACACCCCGCTCAGTTCGTGTTCCAGTTTGTGGCAGGACCAGTCCCGCACCAGGCCACACTCCGTCAGGCCGTTGTGCGACAGGCTTCCGCCCCACATGATCTGCGCGCGGGCGCGATAATCCTGCGGATCCGCCAGCACCTTGAACACATTTTCCTTCATGGACCGCAGCAGGGCCTCCGCGATGCCGTCGGTCAGGTCCATGTCGTCCTCGCGTGAGAAATACCGTTCCATCGTGTGCATCATGATATCCGTCACGCCGGCCGCCGTCTGGTAAGGCGGCAAAGTATAGGACAGTTCGGGATTCAGGGTGGCAAACCGCGCCCGGCCGAAGGGGCTGGAAACGCCCCGCTTGTCCAGGTCCGCTTCGTTGGTAATCACACAGGAGTCGCTCATCTCGCTGCCAGAGGCCGGGAAGGTGAGCACGCAGCCCACCGGCAGGGCCGCCTGCGGTTTCGCGCGGCCCAGGAAGAAATCCCACACATCGCCCGCATAGGGAACCCCGTACGCAATGGCCTTGCACATATCGATCACGCTGCCGCCGCCCACGGCCAGCAGGCAATCGATTCCTTCTTTCCGGCAAAGGTCGATACCCTCCCGCGCCATACCCAGGCGCGGATTGGGGACCACACCGCCAAACGGCAGATAATCAATTCCTTCCTGCGCCAGCTGGCCGCAAACCCTGTCCAGCAGGCCCGACCGGCGCACACTGCCACCGCCGAACACGACCAGCACCCTGGTGCCGCCATATTTCTTCAGCAGGGGGGCCACCTGCTCCTCCGCATTCCGACCGAAAACCACCTCGGTCGGCGTGTAATACGTAAATCCTTTCATTATAAAACTTGTATTAATATGAATGGAATTTTCATTATTTGGCAAGTTATTGATAATTTATCTAATCTGCAAGACCGTTTCTTGCAATTTTACAATACTTTTCATAACTTGCGTGAACCAATATTCACCGCATTATGTCACGCCAGACTTCGACTCGCTTCAGCTTCCTCCTGCTCCTGCTGCCTGCATTTTTTGCCAGCAGTCTTCTGATCAGGGCGCAAAGTTCCGACCCTTTCAACCCCTACACTTCCATCGCACCGTCGGCAGAGGCTTCCGAGATGGTGCGTAGCGGCGGACTGGTCCCTTCCCTGTATTCCGGGGCAATGTCCTTTTCCGTTCCGGTCTTTACGTACAAGGACCCGGACTTCACCCTCCCGGTTACCCTGGACTACAACTTCGACGGTTTCAAGCCCGCCCAGCATTCCGGCACGGTGGGATACGGCTGGTCGCTGGACCTGGGCGGCGTCATTTCCAGGGAGGTCCGGGGCCTTCCCGACGACGACTGCGTCCGCGGCGCGGGAGACCGGGGCAACTACGGCTATTACTGGACGGCCAAGACCAACC
>Ga0256404_1012082_pt1 | contig 11331 bp, 2 predicted proteins | sample RumenRJG_01DNA_FD_185990 | JGI IMG/M metagenome (GOLD analysis project Ga0256404, IMG submission 185990) | Bovine rumen microbial communities from Lethbridge, Alberta, Canada - RJG_01 | ecosystem: Host-associated > Mammals > Digestive system > Stomach > Rumen | place: Canada: Alberta | collected... | reverse complement strand
TATTGTTTTTTATAGTAATGAACAGATTCTTTTCCGTCCCGACCCATGGGTAGAGCATGTGCGCGAGAGGAAAGAAGATGAACCGGAAGGAGAAGATAACGGTTCTTCTTTGACAGGAAGCGAAAAGGGGTATCGTGCGGCGTTAGAGCAATGGATGGTGACCGAGAAACCCTATCTGAACAAAGATTTCCGCCTGACCGATCTCCGGCAAGTATTACCGCTGAACAGGACCTATCTCTCGCAGTTCATCAATGCCGAATACGGGTGCTCTTTCTACCAGTATGTAACGAAATATCGTATTGAAGAGGCGAAGCGTCTGATGAGCGAGAACCCGCAGATGAAAGTTCAGGAAATCTCGGACAGGTGCGGCTTCTCTTCGTCCACAGTCTTCGGCCGAATCTTTGTACGTGAGACAGGTAAAACCCCGACGGAGTGGCTCGCGCAATTCGACAATACATCAAAATAAGATACTTTTTTTCGACTTTAAAACAATAAGTGAACAGGGTACTTGTATATGTGCTCTGTTTTTTGTAACTTTGCAGTCAATATTAACGTAAATTTGCAATTTTGTTATGAATATAGTCTGTATGAAAGAATTAAGGGTACGATTTCTGTTGTTGATTTCGGTATTATTTGTCTCAGCCGGGATGTGGGGTGATGATGGTTTTACTCCGACCGACGGTGGTCTGGTGGTGAATCTCAAGCACGGTCAGCGTATCCTGATCTCCACGATGGTGGACCACGATAATGATCCGGCTACTCCGGATCGTGAGTACTTCGTCGAGAATTATACCCGTTATGGCGGAGATGATTACTTCACGTATGATAACAAGTATAGTGAAGGTCACCACCTAAAGTTGGTCATGCAGAGTGATACTGCTACGAGGCCGGCTTCGACCTCTATCTGGACGGTGGACACAGCGTTGAGTCGTATAGACGTGAAAAATGTCATAAAAGGTGGAGCTAACAAAGATTATGCGTTAGGTGGTATTTCCTATACGATCTGGAATGATAACCGAACATTAAGCACTACTAATACCAATAATAGGTGGCAGTTTTGGGGAGATCTGGTGGAAGGTACGACCAGTGACAAGCTGTGCGATGTGGTTTTTGTTGTACCGACGGATTATGAATTTGTAACCTCGTTCGACCCGAAAAGCACGATTACGAAATCGGCGGATGTTCGAATGCGCGATAAGCCGACGCAGGATTCCAAAGGCCGCTTCAACGGCAGAACCGGCATAGGATTTATGGGAATGGCGTATCGTGAGGTGTATTGGCTGGAAATCCCGCTTTTTCACACACCTGTGTCTTATAATAATTCCGCTCTGGTGGTGTTTAATACGACTAATGCGGTTAAAACGACGTGGGGAGCCGGAAGTATTAAGCCGGGCTGCGCCGGATATGCCTATAACAATAAAACCCACCCCAACACGCCTCGTACGATCTTCCGTCTGTATATCCTCGACGAGCCGTTCCATAGCTGTCCTGGTACGTATTCTTTTGCGTTCGATGAGCAATATACGACTAAATATCGTCAATCGAATACGATGGATGATAGTACGGGTGTGAAGAACGTCTATACGGTCGATCTCTCAGAGTGCATGACCCGTATTCCCGGAACCAAGTACTACCAAACAGATTTGATGCACGTACCGGAACCGGATGACAGTTATTATTATGTGGGTTGGAACGACGATTACCGAATGGGTCGCGGTGCTTCGCCCTCTGAGCCCTTGGGTTCTTCTACGGCGAAGTCGGAGTTTGCCCCGATGAGCGACTTGCCGCTCCAATATATGCCTTCTACCCTCAAAGCGCCAAAAGGAGCTTTGGGACGCATGATCGTCGATACGACCTCTGCGGCAGACAACCTCGGCGTGGTCTTCCGTCCCGCGGGCGTGTTCCTCAAAGTGGACGCAGGAGAAGGCAGGTATCGTAACATCGAGATGCACCCCGAGGAGGGAGATACCTCGTGGATCTGTAATGAGATGTGGACCATCACCGACGCTTATACTACGCTCACTATCAAAGCTACCTTATATACACAACCGAATTACAGCGATTCCGATCCGGGTCAGGATATAGAGGGATGGAGCGAGTATGTTGTGGGTAACACGATACCTTTGGCCGGTGACCCTGAACATAAGGTTACCGGCGGCATGACCGGTTGGGCGCGTGTCTATGTCAATAAGAGTTCTAAGAACGGTGGTCTGGAGTTCGTACAGGCGGAGCCCTACAAGTATATCCGCTACGATAACAACGGCCATTTCGGCGCCGATATTCCGGCAACACACGCGGTAGCCGGTGAAGATACAGCAGTGGTACAGGATCATCTTCTGATTAACGGTTATAATTTCCGCGGATGGTACACCAAGGCGGATACGACCGACGGAGACGGTACGTGGTATCAACCCGGCAATGTGTTCAGATTTACCGATTTGGACGAAGATGACAGGGACTCGCTGATCCTCTATGCGCAAGCCAAATACGAAGGAGGTATCAACGTGGCGATCTCGTTCATGAAGGACGGCGAACGCTATTTCATGACCCATCCGGGTGCACAAGCGCCGCGTTACGCTCGAGCACGGCATTTTGAGGATTATACCGATACGTACCAGGGTATGGCGAACGCCGATAACATCGATCCGCATTACCTGACTACCTATCTCTTGGTGGGCAGAAACACCATTTGCGCCGAGTGCGATCCGGACGAATATGTGTTCGACCCGAAGCATGAGATGGTCAAAGGTGGTGTCGATTCGCTGATGTTCTACGAGAAATTTGTGCCGGACGCAGAGGAGTATCCGGGATTGTATTTTACGGCTCCGAATGTGATTCTGGCGAATGATACCTGGGCGGGTCTCTTCAAGTCCTCCGCAGAATGGCCGACGCCCGGTGATCCTTGTATCGAATCTACCAAACTCTCTTCTACCCACTATCTGTCCGGTTTCCCCTCAACGATTACAAGAGAGCCACGTGGCAATAATGCGGAAGGATCGAATATCGTCTATAATGCGGAATATGATCAGTTTGATGCCACACTTTCGGAAGGAACGGATTTCATGATTTCCGGTGTGGGTGTGGTAGATGAGCATTATATCGTCCTGCCGGATACGCTGGACGATAAGGCGGTCTGGAATGATACCATCGAGTTTGGTTTGCATTCGGGTGCGTCCTCTAATCGGCAGGTATGGTCTAAGCTGATTGGTAAGCAACTCATGCTGCAGATGACGATGGGTGACAAGATCGTGTATTTCCACCCCAATGATGCCAAGACCGTGACTACGGCGACCGACTTGCGTGTCACGAACGCGTACGGTCTTGCGCAAACCTTTGAGTATATCCGCGACGCGCGTGTGGAGTCGCTCGGAACGGTGGATGAGGAGGACAAGCCGCAGATGAGCACATTGAAGGACGATTTCAGCCGACTTGTCACCTCCGGTCTCAGTAGTCCGAAGAACGTGGAGTATGAGAGCAAGTATATCGACATCATCGATACCATTCGTATCGCCTTGCGTCCGACGCCGAGATCGAAGATCAAGGCGTATTACGGTCGGTGGAACGATGATGCTGTGGGCTTGAAGAAATCGGCTACCGGCACGCGTTACCGCGACGTCATCGTCCGTACAAAAACTTACCATTATGGCGATTCGATAACCGTCTTGGAACTCGTGCCGGAGCACGAGGTCTATTTCTTCAACCCCTTGGCGGGAAACACCCGTACGGTCAACTTCAACCTGATGCGAACGACCTATCGTACGCTGCTGGACGTGAACAATAAGGTAGTGGGCGAGGAGGCTGTCTCGCATGATACCATCAATCCCAGCCTGATGCTCGCACCGAGTTATTGTACCTTTACCTCCAGAGGAACTTATTTCGAGGTACCAACCGCAGCCAGTCGAACCGCTACCGTTCGTGCGTTAAATCTGAATAAGAGCACCGAGGTCAAGGATACGATGATCGTTTCGGTGAATGTCACCATCGGTGCCGTCACGTATCCCGTCACGGCACGCGTGCCCATGACGCAGATGTCCCTCGAGGGAGATGAACTCGTCTGGTCGGTGGAGAGCGGCGGTAAACGCTATTATATCATGGCAGGTTCCGAAGGACTCATCTTCCGTCAATTCCAGAACAAAAATGGTATACTCTATAAAAACGAGGATGCTAAGACCGCCTTGGTGAGAGGCTCTGCCAATGCGGCGAATAGCGATACCAAATATATCACGCCGTGGCACTTTAGCTATAATCCCGCGGATCCTACCTTTACGCAGATAGCGCTGAAGACCAAATATTACGTGAATTGCTATTTCAAGATTCCTGCGGACGAGGTGGGCTCCGTAGCTACGGTGCATGCCACGGACTCTTCGCATCTCACCTTCCATTACGTCCATGTTTATACGAACGATAACGCCAATGAGGAGGAGCAGGTGAAACTGCAATACGGCTCAGATAAATGGCTGCAGTTTACCGTCACCGGCGGTAGCGGACCGCAACTCAAACTCGTGGCGAGCGAAGAAGAGGCGTCTGTCTTCTCTTGGAGCTATCTGCAGCGGGAGTATAGCCTTCTCAATAATGGTACTTATCCCAGCCGCGACTCCGTGGTCTTCGGGTATAACACCGATATGACAGTCGCTATCCAGACCCGCTATAAAGCCTATAAGGAGTACTCGATGCTCGTGGGCAATAAGGTCGTTTATTGCTGCCGCGAGGACGAGAACGACATCGCAAACCTGACTGACGATGAGCAGGAATGGCGGACGAACTATGCTATTACCTATATCCCCGATGCGCGTGATTTCGATGGCGATGATCCCGTCAGCGGATTGAGCCATTCCCTCAATACCACGACACTCACTACGACGGTCTCTACCTCCGGCGCTACCACCTCTCCGATGGGGATTACGATAGGCGGCAAGAACGTCAATATAGTGGATACGCTGCATGTGACCCTGACGCTCGATAAAGAAGCGCCGGCGTACCGGTTCAAGGATAAATGGAGCAACTTCAAATCCATTAGCGATGCCGAACTCAAGATACCCTTGATCCGTAAGGTCTATCATGTCGAGGCATTCGACTCGCTCAAGGCTTTCGTCGAGAACGATGAGTATAACTATACCTTCCCCAACGCGATTGATGATACCGTTTCGCATGAGTTCGTTCTCGGTACTGAGAGACGTATCGGTAACCATGTCCATGATGTAAACGAAACGAGTATAGCCGTCATTGACGTAGATATCAAAGATGTAACGGACTCCATGAAACTCAATGATATCTACAAAGCGCAGGTACGACTCATTGACGAAACGGGTAAAAAACCGACGTGGTGTCGTATCAGCGACAAGAGTGACCATACCATCACCATCGAGTGTACCGAGAGTGGTATCCGTACACCGCGTACCGCCTATGTCTATGTGGCCTATCTCATTCAGTTTAAAGGGGAAGCACAACCGCGATTTGAAAACTTCCGTTTCACCGTTTCGCAGCCCAGTTTGTATGAGTACGCCAATAACCAGGTGCTTGTCCATAACTCCGGCGCCTCCGGCGATCCGCTGGACGAAAAGGGAATGCAGCAGGTACACCAGAACAAACGTATCCTCTACTATTATCCTGAGCAGAATGTGGAACTGCCGATTCGCGATTCCCACTTCTTCGGATGGTGGAGATGGTTCCGCGAGGGAGAAGGAGAGATAGGTGACTCCGATATACCGCAGGAGGTATGGCGTCAAGCGCCGGTGAATACCGGTACGTGGAATATCCCGTTCCGTATTATCGGTGACTCCGTTTGGGTGGATGAGAAGGATCACTCGAAAGGCAAGAAACTCGTGACCATGGGACGATATACCGTCTTCCATTATCGTTCCAGCCAGTATGCGGATGTCCGGAATAATCCGCCTTGTAAGACCGCCCTCGTCGCGCCGCCGGTGACAACCTTCGGAGTTCCCGAAGCAAAAAAACCGACCGTCACATATGCCGTCGATATCAGTAACTACTACGATAAACTGCCGATGTCCGTTTCGGATAAGAACCAGGTCGATCGCGCGAGACTGGATACCATGCAGCGAATTCCCGAACCGACGCTCTCGCTGCGCGAGGTCTTCGAGTTGCACCCATGGACCGAGATGGCAGAGCGTTTGGAAGGCTATAAGAGCACGAGAACCACGAACGATGCAGGTGAATATGAGTTGGCAAGTGAGAGGTATATGGAGGATCATGTGATGATGGCGCCCTTAGGAAACCAGTTGCTCCTCAAGACCGAGCAACGCTATAACTATGCGAACTTGGAGAAGGGTAAACACTCCGAGTCCCTGCTCGGCTACTATATGCGCGACGATCACTGGTCTGACGGCGGTTGGACAGACGCCCGTAAGGACTCGATGATCTGGTGTGGTGGCTGGGATGCCGACTGCCTTTGGTACACCTATAACCCCAAAAACAAGAGATATACGCCCTGCGACTATAAAATCACACAGAGCGACGACTACCTCATCGTGCCGAAGAAAAACAATATCCCCGCCGGACAGGAGTTCGATACGGTGTATTATTGTCTCCGCTCGCGCAGTTGGTCCACTACGGGAAATCCGGCATTACCACCCGGAACCACCGGTGCTGAGGACACCGACTCCGGTGCATATATGTTCAATATCTGCCGCTATATGATCATTTATCATAATCCGGCGCAGTATGGCCCGTTGAAGGAGACGAAACAGGGTGGGGTGAACAAAGCTATCATAACCAACGATGAGATAGAGCAGCGTTACGAGGTGCTCGAGCGGTTGGATTTTGACTACAATAAACCCGGAAGCGATTATACCGTCTATCCACACCCGCTGCCTTGGGCAGATGCCTCCTATGGTTATACCTATCCCGAGACTTCGACCTTGCCGCATAACCGACTGCACACCCAGTCTGACCTGCCGAACTTCGGTGAGTACGGTCTGGTCAACCGTGTGCATTATACCGACTATTGGCATGATATGCAGCAGCACGGCGGAGCCGAGAATGGCTATATGATCTACTGCGACGGTATGGCTTCTTCCGGACAGGTGGCAGCGCTCTCGCTGGAGACCCATCTGTGCGCCGGACAGAAGATGTTCTTCTCCGGATATGTCGGGAATCCCGGTACTCAAAAAGATAAGGCTTGTCCGAACTTTATTATAACGGTGCAGGGTTCGGTCAACGGTTCGACCTGGGAGGATATCACCAGTTATACCACGGGCGATTTGGCACGCTCGGACAAGTGGTACCAGATCTTCTTCCCAATTGTCTTTAACAGAGATGTGGATTACAAAAAATTCCGCGTGCGTATCTATAATATGGCGTCGAGCTGGGATGGAAACGACTTCGTCATCGACGATATGCGTATCATTGCTACCAAACCGCCGTTGATTGCGTACCATGCTAATACGGCATGTAAAGAGAAGGGAGACGAAGATACGCCTACCCATATCCTCTTGCGTGTGGACTATCAGGGTATCACCGGTGAGGGTTACAACAATGTTAATGTGTATTACACCGTCAAAGAGGTGGATAAGGACCGGAATGTATCCTTTGTAAACATGCTGGACCACTATCTGGCAGAGGAGACGCATAATGATACTATCTGCGGTAAACTATTCATTCCGGGTAAGACCTATGAGCCGCAGCACGCTGACTCGATCTTCGTCAATATGCACGAGCTGATCGATACCTTCAATGTGTCGGACGGTGCTTTCAAAGAGGGATATATCTATGAGATCCTCGAGGGAGTGACACGACCTGTCAAGTATGTCGTACATAGTGCGTACGTCAATCCGGTGGATACCTTCACCGTGCATATGTCCGGTCAGTACAAAGATATGCTCAATAGTATCTGCGGTATGACCAGTTATCTGGAGATCAGTAACCAGATGGTACTCGAACTCAACGGCGCCGAGCAACCGGAGCTGGAGATCTTAGGCTTATGCGCAAACGCGACCTATGACATCGGTCTGAGGGTGAAGGGTTCGCTCTATCTGGATAACACCGCGCCGATTGAGCTGAACGGAACCTGCCGCAACGACTGGCTCCTCTATGGCGATACTACCGATGCGGCGAGTCTCGCCCGGTATGGCTATACCTATAAAAATATCGTCAAGGTGGTGAAAGATATCCTCCGTTGCGATCCTTTGGGCACCGAGAATGCCAACCAGTTTGCGCCGAACCTCGCAGAAGTCAGCCGTAATGAGATGAAGCGTATCATGGATAGTCAGGGCGTTAGGCTCGATGGTACGACCGCTCATCCTTATGACATCCTCGCCCATCTGGTGAATAACGGATTCCTCAGCCTCTATCAGCCGCGAGTAACCGCTACCGTCTATACCGGCGATTCCGTCCAGTACGTCATCTTCCCGATCAAGGGTACCGGTACCGACTCGCAGCATCATAGAAACGTAGAGGTTTGCGATCTGCCGATATTCGTCAAACTCAAACCCTCTGTCGATTCCCAGAGAGTGCCCCTTATCGTCGGCGGCCTTCATCGCGCGGAGAGTGAGTTGAGTCAGCCGGTAGTGGTTCTGGCCAATGGCGCTGCGGCGAACAACGGCTTTAAGATACGCGTTGATTCGATTATGAATGATGTGGGTATCTACTCGATCACCCTTCGTTCTACCGATGATCCCGACTTCCGGGAGGGTGTTCATTCGCTCTCGCTGATTCCCGACCAGGATTATCCAAAGTTCCCTTATTACGTAAAGGGCGACTCCATTCTGCTTCGTCCTGCCGGCTCTAATAACTATATGATGAAGGAGGGCTACAACTATACCTACGATATCGTTATGCAGTCATATGGCGGTTCGCTTACGATTAATCCGGAGGATCCCAATAGTTGCCGTATAGGTACCGTGCCCTTTACCCTCGCCGTCGTGCCGAGTTATCTGCGGTGGTCGCCTCAGGACGAGAACTCTACCGAGTGGAATAACCCTGCCAACTGGTTAGGTATAGATAGCCACGATAACATCATCCACGAGAATGCGCGTTTTGCGCCGCTCTCGACTACTTCAGTGCTCATCCCGCAAATGACGGATGGTCTTCCTTATCCGGAGCTGCCGGCTATGCCGCGACCCTATGAAGACTCCATCCAGCAAGCCGGCTTCCAATACAACACCTGCGAGGAAATCCGCTTCCTGCCCGGTGCTGCAATGAGCCAGCAACAACGAATGGACTACGAAGAGGCGATTATCGATATGCCGATGCCGCACAACGAGTGGGCGTTCCGTGCTGCGCCGGTTCAAGGTATGATCAGTGGAGATATCTTCATGGCTAACGCCGACATCGCTAACTCGACGCCATTATGGGAAGTAGGAGCTTTCGATGCCGCCGGACGTACACATAAGACCGGTAACGCCTCCTTCTGGCTATCCCTCTATAGTTCCAGAGTGACGCATCAGAATAGTGATGCGGTGGGGGATCGGACAGAAGTGGCTGATGCCGAATGGTCGAAAGTCACCAATGGACTCACACTCTCCTTACCGCCAGCACAGGGATTTGCCGTCTATGCGCGTACTGCATCCCTTGCACCTGCCGTCGTGCGTCTGCCTAAAAACGATGACCTGTACTATTATTATTACACGACGGGTGGACGAATCGATGAACTATATGAGCATAACTTGCGAGATTTGCGTAATACCCTCTCGTCTATCCATGCCGGCGAACTGGCGTTCCATCCGGGAAAAGAGGCTACCTCTCAGAGCTATACCATCACGAAGCAATCGGAATCGAACACCTTCGTCTTCGGTAACCCCACCATGGGATATATCGATATCTGGGGATTCATCGCCGATAATAGCTTGGTGGAGGAAATAGGCTACATGGCGTCCGGTAACGCCTATACAACGGTTTCCCAATCGGCTGCTTTAGCTACTACGGATACCATCTCCAATCCGAAACGCTACCTGCCGCCTATGCACGCGATGCTGGTGAAGGTTAGCGAAGGTACACCCGCAAGTCTCTTCGTTACCGTCAATACGAACCGTATCCTCACTTCGCCGGATAAGAAAGTACCGCTCGCTGCCCCAAGACGCTTGACCTCGCGTAAGTACCCGAAGGGGATCATGACTGTCACGGCTACCAATACCGTCTCGCCGCGGTGCTTCAGCCGACTCCTCGTCGGTCAAGGATATAATGATGCAGTATATGAGGGAGAGGATGCACAACTCACAACCCTCAATATCAACAACTACACCAATAATACTACGCCTGCAACGCCTTTCAACCTCTATGCGGTCGAAGGAGATTACGGACTATGTATTGATTTGCGTGACTCGATTGTGAATATACCGCTCTCGTTCTATCTGAGCAACCTGCCCTTCGACCCTGTCACTCGACTCTGGTTCACCGGCGTGAATAATATCAGCGGCTCGCTCGTCCTCTATGATGCGCTTACCGATACCGAGCGCTCCATCTCCGATGGTTCGTTCCTCGATATCGAGACCCCGGAGCAGAGCCACGAGATACGCTATTATATCCGCCGTAAAGCGCATAGCAGCCAGACCGAGATAGATGAGAATGCGGTCACTACAGGCGTGATGGATATGGATAGCGAGGATACCCGTGCGTTGAAAATTATTAAGGATGGACATGTATACATCCTCCGCGATGGACGTATATATACAATGCTCGGACAAGAAATTAGATGAAGAAAGGGGATGACAAAAAGATGAAAAATAAGTTTGTTTTAATAAGGTATGTTTTAATGCTATGGATGCTGTGTGGCGCTGGTCACGCTGCATCCTTCGCGTCCGCTTATGAGCGGAATGCATCTTCGCAAGGGTGGGGCTATCAACCGCTCCAAAGCGTCAGGGGTGCTTCTGACTACGCGGTTTCCTATGGAGAGATAAGTAGTGCTGTACAGCCCTCCTATCACTTCCATACGACTTCGGCTTATATCAATAGTTCCGATAATGACGCTCAGTCTGTATGGAGGCCTACCGGGAGACGCAGAATCGAAGGTTGGGGAGATCCCAATGACGATGAAGATCCGGCAATCGGCACTACGCCTGTAACGCCGATAGGCGAACCGCTTGTAATGCTCTTCTTCGCCCTGGCGTTCCTCGGATTCCGTTACTATCGCCGCCGCAACGCTTAATGGCGCAAAGCTTAACGCAGCTTCGCGTAACTCAAAAAAGGTCATTTCTCCGGAAATGATCTTTTTTTATACCCATAGTTTCCTATATTCTTAGTTTCCTAGTCCCCTTTTTACGCGCGCACGCACGCGTTCCTTATTATCATATTATACGCGTACGGGTAAGAGGCCCAAAAACTGCTTAAAAACATAAAAATCCTCTATTTGCCAAAAATGAGCAAAAAAAAGTAAAA
>Ga0256404_1012081_pt1 | contig 11331 bp, 11 predicted proteins | sample RumenRJG_01DNA_FD_185990 | JGI IMG/M metagenome (GOLD analysis project Ga0256404, IMG submission 185990) | Bovine rumen microbial communities from Lethbridge, Alberta, Canada - RJG_01 | ecosystem: Host-associated > Mammals > Digestive system > Stomach > Rumen | place: Canada: Alberta | collected... | reverse complement strand
GTCATCTTCATTATGCGTAAACTGCATCATCCTTGAACCGGGACATCCGCCCTCATGATGTACGTGTTTCATATCCTCCATTTTCTTTGCCTCCTGTGCTTTCTTTACTGCTGCCTCGTCATAGGCAAGCGCTTCTCGCTCTTCAAATGTGATCGCTCCGGTCGGACAGTTCGGCAGACAGTCGCCAAACCCGTCACAGAAATTCTCCCGCATGAGTTTTGCTTTGCCGTCTACGATATCGATTGCCCCTTCGTGACAGGCCTCTGCACAGAGTCCGCAACCGTTGCATTTTTCCTCGTCTATATGGATGATCTTTCGAACCATTGTGAAGTCCTCCTCTCTTGTTCTGATCCAATTATATTTGCATTGTTCCGAGAACACTGTATCCACAGATACACAGCAAAAAAAGTTTCATGTATAATTGAAGCAGGCTGACAGGAGGAAGGAAAAAAGGCAATGAATTACTCTGTACTTGAAAAAAGCTCTCTGTTCTCAGGTGTTCCGGCAAAGGAGCTGCGCGACGTTCTTGAAGCCGTACCACATCATATTCAGCGTTATAACAAGGGCGAGACCGTATTTCATTTGATGGAGGATGCAGATAGGATCGGCATCATTCTGGAGGGGCGCGTGCAGGCACAGAAGCCGTTTCCGAATGGAAGCCAGATCAATGTTTCCATCCGAAATCCCGGCGAACTGATCGGGCCGGCTGCTGTGTTTTCTCAAGGTCAAAAGTATCCCTGTGATATCGTCTCACTGGAACCGGCCGCAATCATGATCTTCCGCCGTGAGGATATCCTTCTGCTCCTGCAAAAGAATCTGCGAGTCATGCAGAACTTCATGACCGAACTTGCTACCGCAGCCTACATGCTGCAGCAGCGTTTGGAAATGCTCTCCTATAGCGGGATCGCACAGAAAGCCGCATTCTATCTTTTGATCCATGCCAGACAGTCCGGCAGCAATTTGATCAGGATACCGGATTCCATCTCCAACTGGGCCATGATCATGAACGTTTCACGCTCTTCCCTGCATCGGGAATTGAAAAAACTGGAGGCGGGCGGAATTATCACCTACGATCCGCCCACCATCGAGATCCATGATCCTGAAGCACTGCAAAATGTGCTGAGCAAATAGCTATGAGAAGACCCGCAAAGCCGATACTCTGATTCGAACAGAGATCAAATGATTACGAATCACCCGTACTTGCCCTTGTACTATATCGGCACATAAACTGTTTCAGCTGCGCTTCCTGCCTCACCAGGCAAACACAATCGGAGCTGCGGGAATCGAACCCGCATAAGCTGCGTATAAGACAGGTGCCCTACCATTGGACGAAGCTCCAAAACATCAAAAACGGGAACAGCAGGATTCGAACCTGCGACCATCCGGTTAACAGCCGGCAGCTCTGCCGCTAAAGCTATGCTCCCCAAAAGGCCAGCCTTTTCAGGTGGCCAAAAGCTCTGAACGGTGCTTGAACCCGCACGCCAGGTTTGGAAGACCTGTATGCTGCCGTTACATCACCAGAGCATAAGAATGGGCATGACAGGACTCGAACCTGCATCTGACGGGTTAAAAGCCCGCTGCATGACCGTTTTGCTACATACCCATAGTGCTTCGCGCGGGATTTAAACCCACATTTGCGGCTTAGGAGGCTACCGTCCTCTTCTGTTGAACGAGCGAAGCAAAAAGTATCTCGTGCAGGACTCGAACCTGCATGGATGGCTTAGAAGACCATTGCCCTCTCCTTTGGACGAACGAGACATAAGTGGACAGTGTTCGAGTCGAACGAACCTGCTCCGGGCTTCAACCGGATGCCTCTCCCTGTCGGCCAACTGTCCATATTATCTGTCTGCTTAAGCAGACGGGATCACCCCAACGGGACTTGAACCCGTATCTCCAGATTGAAAGCCTGGCCACCTGATCCTGTTAGTATGATGGGGCGATAATGGGCCACCAGGGATTCGAACCCTGATCTGACGGGTTAAGAGCCCGCTGTAATTTCCGTTATACCAGTAACCCATGAATTGCAGAGACCGGATTTGAACCGACATTAGTCGCCGTATGAGGACGCTGCCTTACCTATCGAGCCACTCTGCAATATTTAATTCAGGACACCGAGAATAAAACATGGTTAAGAGTCATGTGCTGTTAGCTAATTTGCTGTATGTGTCCCATTAACCCGGTGGGCTGGACTCGAACCAACAACCCCTGCGTTAAAAGCGCAATCTGAATTGCTGTCAAAATCCCGCACAGGATTTGTTTTTTAGTGCTCTTCCTATTGAGCTACCACCGGTTATAGTAGGAACAGGCGGACTCGAACCGCCGATCTCCTGCGTATCAGACAGGCGCTCTAACCAGCTGAACTATGTTCCTATACTTTGGCCGCAGTTGCGGCCTGATCACTCCAACGGGACTCGAACCCGTATTTCCACACTGAGAATGTGGTTACCTGGCCAGTTAGTAGATGGAGCGGGATGGGCCACCAGGGATTCGAACCCTGATCTGACGGATTAAGAGTCCGCTGTAATCGCCGTTATACCAGTAACCCATAAACAAGCTCTCGCGGGCTTTGAACTCATTGCTTCAGGATCAGCGTCTGATGTGTTGCAAGCGTTACCAAAGGTTACACTTTTACACCCAAAAGCTATAAGCAGGTCTGCCCGGGTATGATCCGAAATCTGAGGTTTTGGAGACCACTGTGCTTTCCGTTTGCACCACAGACCTAAATACAAAAGCCGCTTCCCCTGTCAGGAAAGCGGCACTACACACTACTCAATGGAAAGTCTGGATACGCTATGCATCCAAACATAATCCTCTTGTTGTAATTATGTTCTGCTTTTCTGACAAAGGTATAGTAAACAAACGTTTCCGGGCTCCCCAGAATCGCTTCGCTTCATGCTCATTCTTTTTGCATATCATAATGCGTGTCATTTCTTGCTTCTCCTTATTATTCATGACCCATCGTTCCCGGATTTGAACCGTATTACAAACGTGACAGGTTTGTTTTCTCCCAATATGCCTGCTGTAAGGGTCACATATCTGTTCATGTTGATTGAAAATGTTGGATTCGAACCGCGCCTCTGCGTCCCAAACGCAGTGTGCTCCAACATCAGTGAAATTGATGTTTTACACCACATTCTCATTAAACTGCTCCAGCGGGAGTTGAACCCGTACCTGCGGAGCGACAGTCCGCCGTACTACCGTTATACTATGGAGCCATATATTTGTTTTCTCTTCTATCACCCAAGTGATCTGCTCGTTTTTCAGAATATAAAAGCCGCCTGTCTTTTCGGACAAGCGGCAGTCTCAGCGTTAATCTCTGCATTGCATTTTATCTGGTTATTTCCATGGCTCCCGGTGAGCCGTCTGGTTCCAGACATCCACTTGTTCCGGTCTTATTAAGGCATACACAAATAAGCCATTCCGCTTTCTTGGCGGTCGGCATAATTGTTCCCTGAAGATCAAACTGACGATATGCATTTTTCATTCTGTCTGTGTGTATCTGCAGCATTGCCTTCCCTTTCCGGATCTGTGGTCCTTTTTTAACTGTGTCCAATATAACACCTGTATTCCTCGTTGTCATTTTACCTGTGGTATAAAGATCCGTTGTGTTCTCGTGAGGTTTATATTAGCTAAACGGCCTGGTTTTCTCTTGTGTTATTATATTTTCTTTCTAATATAAATACGTAAAAGACTGACGAAGATAACAACTATTCCTTCGATATTCTTTATCCTGACTGTCAGGAATTATATCGAAGCTGTATATTGTGCGTTCTCACTGCTTTCAGGATCCTTGCATACTGGGTATGCGAGATACAGTTAGTCTGAGCCCACACAACCTCTGCATTTCGGATGATGTCAACATTAAAGCCATAATTCGAAATATTGACAAATTTTAACCCCGGCTCATTTTTCTTAATTTCCTAAGAAAGGTTCTGTGCCCGCCAAATACGATAGACCGGTATAAAGAGCCACGCTTTAACACAAAAAAAAGCGCCAGAGCAATTAGCGTCTGACGCAATCCATATGATTCATTTTTTTGTCAAAGAACCGCCCCTTCTCCGTACCTGACCGGCCTTTCGTCCAGCCTGTTCGCCAGCTGTTCTCTTCTTCTCCTAATCATCTCCAGCATTGCTTCCTTATCTTCAGGAAGATTCCCCTGCATTACCACAATGTTTGACGGATGGAGCCCAAAGAAATAGCAGTCTGTAAGGTCCAAAAGCTTCAGAAGCTCCTCTTCCTCATCAAGGTATTCTTCAAATGTGCTCTCCACAAACCTCCCCGCCTGCATGTCCTCATACAGCGGACAACCGGGATCAGAGTGGATCGTTCCGGTAAAGATCAGGTAAGGATTTGTTTCGTTCAGGAGCGCCGCTGTTGCTGCGGCGTTCTCATGACAAAGTGCTGCACCGGCACAGCCGAGAATGATGTTGGCGCCGTAATCGATCCCTGCCGCCCTCAGCCTCTTCAGTTCATATACGGCCTGCTCAGCCGTATATCCCTTGTTCATGTAAGTGAGCGCTTCGTCCAGTCCGCTTTCCACCCCGATGTTGAGCTCGTTGATCCCAAGCGTCCGCAAGCGCTTCAGTTCCTCATCTGTTTTCCCGATCACGTTCTTAATGGAGGCATACATGGCAATGGTCTCTACCTTCGGCAGGTATTCATGTATCTTGACCGCGATCTGTTCCAGCCGGTCTGCGGAAAGTGCAAAAGGGTCCCCGTTTTCCAGGAACACCCTTGTGACACCCGGTACATATTCCCTTGCCTCTTCCAAGTCCTCTTCTATCTGCTCAAGCGGCTCAATCCTGAACTGCTCATCGCGGTACATCGTACAGAATGAGCATCTGTTATGGGAGCACCCGGTCGTCACCTGCAGAAGGAGTGATCTCGCCTCAAAAGGCGGTCTATATATCGTTCCTGTGTAATGCATACTCCTGCCTCCGGTTTACATGAACTGCACGGTCACGCCAGCCGGATCCTTCACAAAGAAGAATCTAACATACGGTGCCGGGCTCTCAATCGGAGAGACCTCCATCCCCAGTGCAATCAGTTTCTCCCGCATCCTGTCTGCATCACCGCAGTCAAATCCGATGGAGAGAAGCTTGTTCCCAGCATCGTCACCGTCCGGAGTGTTAATGATCTCAATGCAGGTATCGCCCTCATTGTCCGCAAGAAACACGATACCGCGGCCCCTCTCTCTCAGATCGCGCACGATCTTCAGCCCTACAATCTCTTTGTAAAATGCAAGCTCTTCTTCGAACTTGTTAGTCCTGATCGTTACCTGGAGCATCTTCATCTGCTTTTCCTCCCCAAATCACCACAAATATCTCCTGTCTCAGTGACAACATTTTCTTTTTATATTGGCAACCATCGGCGATAACCTGATCAATTACTAAGTACAATTCCTATCATTGCCGCCATAGCGGCTGCGTCTACTACCAGCGGGACCATAGCTGCGTAAAATGCCCTCATTTCTTCCATTCGGTAGTACGCCACATACAGAACGATGCCTATCAGGAAAGCAATTGCAATAATGACGGTTATGGCAAAAAAGCTTTTACTGCCGAGCGAACCGATCGCATACAGTCTGTCGGCTACAATTGTTTCCAGCATCATCCATCCAACGATCAGGAATAGCTCAGTTGTCACAATCCGATTGAAAAACACCCGTGTCAAAACCAATAGAACGACATATGCGGCAATCCCACAGATCACTATCATTCCCTGACTGATCAAAGGCTTCCTGATCTCTCGGGCAGGCATCAGACTGAATACTATGCCGACAAAACCCAGAACTGCCGTTATGAGCAGCAGGATTCCATTTATCCCGCCTGCACGACTTACATGAACCCCTGGGCGAAATCCTCTGTACCACCAGACCAGGTAGACCGCACAACAGAGTATCAGGAAAAACTGTCCGGTAATGATCTGTTTCATCATTATCTCCTCAATCCGCAAGCGGGGCCGGCCAGCATTTCCGCCTTTTGCCTTTCCATATCAGGATCTTCCAGTACATCAGCATATTCTGGGTGCTTAGCGAACCACTTAATGGAATAAGAACATGATAATTTGGCTTTCAGCCCCTTTTCCCGCAGTCTGTCCGCCACTGCCTGTGTAATCTTCCCGGCAATTCCCTGACCGCCCAATGAGGGATCTACTTCTGTATGCACGAGGTTCACCACGCCCGGCCTGACTTCCGGGTGGTCCAGCAAGGCGATCTGTTTTCCGTTTTTATCTTCCAGCCAGGTTTTCTTTTCATCAGATTTGAATTCCATATGCGTTTCCTTTCCAGGCAACAGGGACCGTCCCCAGTGACCTTTGTCTTAATCTGCCTCTAATACACGCTCATCGCCATCCATTAGGTCTTCCAGCAGATTTCGGAGAGCTCCCAGGCCTTCGACATGATATCTCTCTTTACCATCTTTCACCCAGTTGTACTCTTCAAATTCCAGCCTCATCGTCGTTCCGTCATCAAAACTGAAAGTGAGAATGTCCGTGTAATCTTCTACAGCATAATCGACGGGATCTTCTACAGTAATGCCTTTGATCGCGCCAACGATCGCTGCGATCTGTTCGGGATCATCCGTTTCCGCATGGGCGCTGTACTCCCACATTCGGTCATAGCGGAGATGACTCGGCATATCTGTGCGTGTCCATATTCCTCCTGCCCTGTCTGCCATAGGTTCATTTTCTTCTGTCACAATCTCCCCTGTCCAATCTATAATGCCGCCGAATTCGTAAATTCTGGTATAGCCCATATCAAAGAGTTTCTGGGCAGCCTGTTTGCTCCGATTTCCGCTCCGGCAGTAGATCAGAATAATCTGGTCAAGATCAGGCAGCTCTGCCGGCCTCTCCGCCCCGATGCTCTCGTTCGGGATCAGTATCGCTCCGGGAATGTGACCGGCGTCATATTCATCCTGCCTTCGCACATCCACGATGATATGTCCGTCATCTTTTTCCATCATCTGTTTCGCTTCTTCCTGTGAGATCTGGCTATAGCTTCTGACCATGCCGTCCCCGTCCATGACATGGTCTTTCGGGGAGCAGCCTGTCAGTTGGAGGAAAAAAGCTGTTATAAGCAAAATGGCTATTCTTCTCATGTTAGTCCTCACTTTCGGATGACCTGTTTTTATTATTGTATCATGCACCAAACCCATTACAACAAAAAGAGGCACCCCTTTTATGAGTGCCTCAACGCTCTTGTGAAGACCGATTCTGTCTACCTTTTTATCTTTTCCATCGCCCTGCCCCTTGCCAGCTCGTCGACCAACTTGTCTAGCTGCCTGACCTTTTTCATCGCCGGGTCCTCAATCGTCTCTACCTGCACGCCGCAGATCTTGCCGGTGATAAGCTCGGCATGGGGATTCCATGACGGTGCCCCCTCTATGAACTCGCCATATGTCTTCCCGTCCAGCTCTTCAAGGTCAGAATATCCGGTAAGCCATCGTGTGATCTCATCTACTTCGGCTTTTGTTCTTCCCTTCTTTTCCACTTTGTTTATAAGGGCTTCGTAGACTTTAGGGAACGGCATATCGAATATATTTGTTCTTGGCATCGGGTTGTCCTCCTTTTTATAGATGTGTTTCCACAGACATGAAAGAACAGATCCCCAGACCGCCCCATTCAAAGGCGCTGCTGTGAGGAGTCAGGAATACCTTCTTACAGCCCTGTGCCGCTTCGCTTCGCAGCATTTCGATAGACATTACTATGTCTCTGGCCCCGTCATCAACGTTCGGAGTAATGTGGGTGTAGATGTCGATCAGAATTTCTTTCACCTGTATTTAGCCCCTACCTACCGTTTTAAAATACTACCAATTCTATATTCTTTATAACGTCCTGCTTTATACTTTGAAACAAACTTCCTGTCACTCTTCCACTCTTCAACAGCATGCATGTATTTACGTTGATACGTCCCCTTGACACAATCATGCCCGGATATTCATGTTCTCAGACAGCACTATAAACTCGTCCTCTTCCGAAAAACTAATTTCCGTAACAGCCCCGTCCTGCAGCCTGGCAGGATTTAGCACGATTAAAGGCTCTGCCCCATCTGATGTTTCCTTGTTCCGACTCTTCTTTTTATAGCCGATCAGAATCTCGCCTTTCTCTGCGACAGCATCCTGCACCGAGAAAAGATCGATGGGCTTGCCGCCGCGCAGGTCCATGTAATATTTTGCCGGCTTCATGTAGACCTCAAAGCCCTCATTGCACAACAGGTTCTCGAACACCTCCCTGAGTTCCCTGTTTTCGGCAATCTGCGACATCATAAGTGACGCGATGCTTCGGCTGATCACGAAATCGCTTGCCATAGTGCCCTCTGCGAGCTGCTGGTTTTCTATGCTTCGCATCTCACATGTAACGCCAAATTCAGCTTCCGGATGCATGTTCTTGTAATTCTTGCAATACAGCAGCAGTTTCAGGGCTTTTTCGTCAGCCTCATCGTCCTGCAGCTCGTCCGGCGACAAAGTCAGCACATACTGCGGCCTGGTTTCCGCCAGCAGGCCGTAAATGTATTTGTGGTCGTCGATCCGCGTTTCCCTTTTTCGTCCTTTGGCTTCGTCCAGCTGCAAAGTATCTTTCCGCTTTACTTTGACCGCAGAATCGATGTTCCTGGCAAGCATGTCCTCAATGATATCGTCGGTCAGCCAGTGATCCAGATCCTCCGGGTCTGAAGCGAGATACACGATCGTTCCCGGCGTCAGATAATTAGACATTTCGCGGAGGATATACGGCAGTTTTTCGTTGCAACCGATGATCAAAATAGACAGCGGCTCCGGGATATATCTCTCCGTCGGCGGATTATAATTTACATTTCTTTCCTCTATAGGAATTACTGTGTCGTCATCCTCCTGGAACAGAAGAAGCTTGCATCCTTCCTCAAGAACAACCGTATTTGGATCCGCGATCAAAACAGAGCCGTCCTTACGAATGATCCCGATTGCCGTTGTGTTGTCCAGGCAGCGGTTGATCTGTCGGATAGTCATTCCGCAGACCTTCTCGTATAATTTCTCGTTCTTCTCCGGTCTCGCGACATAAAACTCGTGCCCCGAGAAGTTAAATAATTCTGTGAATACTTGTGACAGGCCGTTTTGGCGGCACGTGTGTGTCATGATCTTGGACACGGTGTTTTCCATCATCAATAACTCGAGGCGATCATTTTTAACAGAAAACAGGTCCTCGTCTTCGCTGGCGTCATTTCCGGCTATCCTTGCGGCATGCTCGTTCTCTCTTCCATAGATCACCGAGGTGATATAAGCATCGGTCTCCCCGGCCTCATTCAAGATCTTCGTGCAGGCCAGAATACTCTTGATCGTCTCAAAATCATGGTTGGCAGCAATGATGATCGACTTGCAGGTCTCGATCGAGCACCGGTGCAGGTCCTTGTTGCTGCAGATAGATCCGCTTCGACACACAATGACCAGGTTTCCGGAATCCGGGAACTCAATGCGAATCCTGTCGTCCATTTCCTCTTTTGGCAGCTGATCCATGATCACAACGGCATTGCGGCGGCCACCCTGATTGCGATACGCTTCGATCAACTCGCCAATGATTATGAATGTGGATTCGTTGAAGCCCAATATGACGACATGATCGGATTCAACAACAGCCTCAATTCCCTTGGACAGCTCAGAGACACGGCTCTGAATACCATCATTGATCAGACCGATCAGCATGGCCAGGAAGAAAACGCCGACTAAAGTAGCTAGAAGCATAAGAAACAGGAACACCCGGCTGCCCGTATCTCCTGACAGTACGCCCGGATCAAACGCATGGTTCATGGTGTTCCACAGAGACTGCGCCAGAGACTCCTGCCCTCCAAACAACACTGCGAGCAGTCCGATGATAAATACCAGAACTGCCGTAAACGTGATCAGAAAGAGAATCGTCGACAGCGTCCCTTTCGAGAGCCAAATATCAAAGTAATACAGAGCGCGCCTGTAAATATTCTTTTTCTTTTTATTTTCCCTGTTGTTGGCGTTTTTCATGATTTTTCCCTCTTATGCGTGTGCATAATTGGTTCCGGAACCAGTCTCTCTGTGAAAAATCAGTCATTCTGCGAGTCATATGGAGCCAGTCTATTATGATTTTACAGACTATTTTTACCATCGTCAATTTACAATCCGAAGGACCTCTCCTATGAAAGGTCTGACAAATATTCATCAGCCTCATCTCTCGACCGGAAAATGAGAATCTCTCTTCCCTGCTCATATTGACCAAGAAGTCGATAAATGCCCGGCAGCCTGCTTTCAGGAAACTCCATTATAAACTGCCGGAATTCTTCATCAAATTCATATTCGATCCAAGGGCTGTCTTTTCTTTCTTTTCCTATGCGGTCATTGACGCCGGCAAGACACACCTCCAGCGGATAATCCAGCAGGAAAACCGTGTCACAATTCTTGAGCCTCAGTTCAAGCGTTCTGCTGTAGTTGCCATCGATGATCCAGCTGTCTTTTGCCAAAATAGCGTTCAACCTTTCATCGAACTCCTCACGGGTTATTGTCGTCCGGTCGGGCCGATGTCCGCTTGTAAGCGAGCTCCCGGCGTCCACCGGGCATCCTGTTCACGCATGCCTCATTGCTTCGCGCAAAAAAACCGCTCTCCCTATCAGGAAAGCGGTTTCATTCTTTTTGAAGATCATAATCTTTGTCATTTCTTGTTTCTCCTGCGTATTCATGACCCTTGTTTTTTCGGATTCGAACCGTATTTAAAGCGTGACATGCTTATTTTTACCAAAAAAGATTGCTGTGAGGGTCACCTGTTATTAACTCGGCGGGATAGTCTCCCGAATGAGCTAAGGTCCCAAATGTGCAGCGCACGGCTTTAAACCGGCATGCACAGTATTGAAAATGTCGGATTTGAACTGCGCCTCTGCGCCCCGATCGCAGCGTGCTCCAACATCAATGAAATTGATGTTTTACACCACATTCTCATTAAACAAACCGCGCGCATGTGCTGTGGCTCGCTCAGCGAACCCTTGAACCAAAAAACAACACGCACTCGGCGATGCGGCTCGCTCTGCGAACCTTAAGTCAAAAAACAGACTGAGAACTTGATCTGTTTCATCCGCATCTGCCGGCGTTGGAACCGGTGTTCACACTGAGGATTAGTCAGTAGCGGACATCAACACTGGTTTTGTAAAAACCAGCAAACTCTTGCATCAGGACGCCATAAATTTCCTTTGGGCACATTCTTCCTTGCGGGATTCAGAGACTGCCGTCTCTTAGAGTTGCACTTACTCGATACTCTTTCTTATGTCGGCTTGCGGCTTTCATAAGTGTTCATATTGCAGAACAATAAGTTGATTTTCTTTCCTGAAGCCGTACACTCTTTGGC
>Ga0256404_1012080_pt1 | contig 11332 bp, 11 predicted proteins | sample RumenRJG_01DNA_FD_185990 | JGI IMG/M metagenome (GOLD analysis project Ga0256404, IMG submission 185990) | Bovine rumen microbial communities from Lethbridge, Alberta, Canada - RJG_01 | ecosystem: Host-associated > Mammals > Digestive system > Stomach > Rumen | place: Canada: Alberta | collected... | reverse complement strand
TAATCGAAGGTATTAAATATTACCAGGACCGTAATCTTAACCGCAATCAAATCACGGCTCTGGCAACGAACCAGTATATTCATAAACCCAAAAACATTCTGGTAACTGGTGCCACCGGCGCAGGCAATTATGCAAAGCAATTGATAATGTAAAGTAAATGCCGCAATCATCTGTGCTGATGCAGATAACTGCGACAATTACTTTACATTATTTCTTTGTGAGATTTTGAAGCCATCGCATTAGATCGACGTCATCATTCCAATCTTTTGTGTCTTCAGGTGAGATTTCCTCATATGCGTTTTCTAGAGCTTTTCTTTTGCTTTGCTGGGAAACTCTTGCATATATCTCAGTGGTCTTCACACTGGCGTGTCCAAGAAAATCACGAATATATATCAATGGAACACCAGCTTCAAGCATGTGTACTGCCTTGGAATGCCGGAGAATATGAGGATGTGTTGGAATGCTGAAGGTAACTCCGGATTTATCTTCTGCCATTGCTGCATACTTTTTCAGAATATATGCTATTCCTGCACGAGTAAGCTGATGGTTCTGATTATTTGAGAAGAGGTATTCCTTTGTTGAATATTTCAGAGTATTCAGATTGTTTTCTTCAATATACTTCCGGAGAATCCCGGCTGTATTTCCCATGATAGGCACAAAGCGTGTCTTATTTCCTTTGCCTGTTATTCTGACTGTTTCCGGACTATTCAAGCGGATATCATCAACTTTCAAACTGCAGATCTCGCTAACTCTGGCACCAGTGTCATACATTACGGTCAATAAGACTTTATCTCTGCGACCTCTTGCAGTCTCTGTATCAGGCGCACCGAGAATTGCCTTTATCTCTTCTACTGTTAGATACGGGATAACCCCTGACGGACTCTTCTTATTCTTGATGGCAAGGATTTTCTGATATTCTTCAAAATGATCAATATCCTCCACCTGCACATATCTGATAAAGGAATGAATTGCTGATAATCTGATGTTTCGTGATGATTTCTTGATTCCTCTGCTTGCTTCCAGCCAGTCAAGAAAATGCAGAATATTGTTCCTTGTCAGTTCGGACAGAGTTACTTTTTCTGGCGGAAGATTCATCTCATCTCGAAAGAAAATCAACAGCAGCTTAAAGGTATCCCTGTAGGAACTGATCGTATTAGTGCTTAGATTCCTTTCTCCCGTCAGATACTTTGTAAAGAAACTGGTGACGTAGTAATCAAAGTCTTTATTCTTCATTTTTGGTGCCTTCAAAGTATCTTTCACACTTTGCAACTATCTCTGGATACAGTTCTGCTGTCAGGCGCAGATAATACTCCGTGCACCGTGTATCTGAATGCCCCATGTAAGCACAAAGATATGGCATTAACGCATTGATATCCTGTCCTTCTTTGACCCAGTTGCGGAGACAATGAACGCAGTAAGTGTGACGAAAATCATGAATTCTTGGACCTTTACTTCTGCCGCCATGGTGTATTCCTGCTTTCCATAGGCATCTTCGGAAATGGTGGTATACAGACGCATCGCTAAGACTTTTTCCCTTACCATTAGTGAAAATATATTCTTCCTCTGAAATGCCAGAACGATATTTTCTCTGATAGTCCTGCAGATAATCTATAGTTACCTGGTGAACAGGTATCATCCGATCTTTATTGTTCTTTGCCTGCCGGATAAAGAAGGTGCCGGCTTCAAAATTAATGTCTTTGAATTTTAAATGCATCAATTCGTTTACACGCATACCTGTGCTGTAGAGAACTCGGAAAATAACGGCATACTGCTGATTGCACTCATTTTCGAGCCCTTCTTTATCCGCAGCTTGAAATATTGACGCAAGCTCCTGGTCAGTAAAAATGTGCGGGACATATTCTCTGGCGTAGCTTCCTGCAGGCAGAGGCGGACAAATATATGCTTCGTTTCCTGCTCTGGACATATAACTGGCTAATTCCCGGATGGCTCCGACCCGATTATTGCGTGTTTGCTTTGTTTCATTTGGCCTTTTTGTGACATAAAGGTTTACAACTTCTTTCGTTAAAGCCGGATCCTTTATACCAGCTCTGAAAAAGAATCCATCCATTTCATGGTATCTGCGCTCTGCAGTCTCGTATTTGTAGCCGAGTTTTCGCTTTTCCTGAATCAAGTCTTCCATGAAAGGGCCGAAGACACTTTTATATTCGAACTTCATGATTCAGACACCTCGTTCGGATTGATCATGCATGCTTTTAAACCATTCATATCAATCTGTAAGTATATGCTGGTGGATTTCACACTCGTATGTCCGAGAATCTGACTGATCTGCGGCAGCGGAACCTGCTTTTCAAGCAGAACTCTGCCAAGAGTATGCCGCAAAGTATGCATTCCGCAGAATCCTTCCCGCGGAATTGGAACACCAGATAGGGACAGATATTTCCTGAAAATCGTGTTCAGCCCGGAGGATTCGGACAAACGCTTATACGGGGCGTTGGCAGTAATAAAAACTGCATTATCTGTTGTGACTGGTCTGCTATGGCGAATATAATCAATAAGAGCCCAGCCAATGTCAGTCAACAGTGGAAGATGAATGGTATTGCTGGTCTTTTGTTGTTTTATGATGATCTCTTTGGCTTCCCAATTGATATTCTCTAATTCCAGATTCCGGATATCTACCGATCGCAGCCCGTATTTGCAGGCAAGCATCAGAATTGCATAGTCTCTTTTTCCAACAGGACTATCTCGGTCAACAGAGCCGAGTATTTTTTTGACATCTTCCGGCTTCCAGCTGATAGGCAGATTTGCTCTATGAGGTGCGGCGACTTTCCTTACGAACCTGCTTTTATCCTCAAATGAATATCCGTTGCTGAAACAGTAACGAAAGAAAAATCTCATTTCGCCACAACGTGCTGTCACAGACTTTGGTGCTTCATCAATAAATAAAGCAAGGATCTTCTCAACAATTTCCTGAGTGATTAAATTGCAGTCATGAATGCTATGCGCGCAAAAGTATTCAATAATGAGTCGAATTGTCAGTTCCCGGTGCCTTATGGTAGATTTTCGAATGCCTTGGTCTATCTGTTCCTGCAGGAATCCTTGATAAATTGGTTTCCAATAGTCATCGGTGATTTCGGAATGATATCTTGAAAACCTCGTAACAAATACCTGGCTGGAGCTGTATACACTTAGCATTTTCTGCGCACGTAGATGGCAAAGCTTTGAACTGTTATAGGACGAACTTACTTCAAGCGATTGAAGAAAGATTCCATAGTGCTCAGCTAAAAATTCCAAGCTGATCTGGTCACTGAAATAAATGTAGTTATATTTGCTGCAATACTTCTTAAATTGGTTGTAATGATGAGTGTAGATGTTGATAGTTCCGTTGCTGAAGTTACGCTGCCGCATGATCTCAAGTATTTGAAATATGCACTGTTCAATTGTCAACTTGTTCTCCATTTTGAGAACTCCTTTCTATGGGTACTCCCATAGAAGAAGTATTACCGGAATGGTAGGACAAGAAAATAATGTAAAGTGATTGCCGCAGTTATCTGCATCAGCACAGATGATTGCGGCATTTACTTTACATTATCAATTGCTTTGCATAATTTCCGTAATGTAAAGCTTTACATTAAGGTAAAACGCACCTGGCACAGGCATACGGAAGAGAATGTTGCATGCATGAAATGAAGACATATTATTTGAAGGCCTCCGAATTGAATGACAAGTTTACGGAAGCTAGGAAATATGGTCGTGAAGCCAGCACAATCCAATTCCTTGTAAAACCAACCTGTCTCATTATTGATGAAATCGGAAGATGCCAGTTCAGCCGAGAGAACACTGCATTATTCTTTGATCTCATAGACCGACGCTATGGGAAAGAAGGCCCACACACCATTATCTTTACCAGCAATAAGCAACCGAATGAATGGCATGAATACTTTCTTGGGATGGATGATCTGATGTGTTCCCTGGACCGAATTTTCGATAAAGCCTCAATTTTTGATATCAAGGGAGAAAGCTACCGCGGCAGAGCCTGCACAACATATGCAGTAGAAGCCGGGCAGTTCCCCGATAGCAGCAACGCAGACTAACAAAATTTGAATATATTTCTATTGATGCAATGGTCGTTTTTATGCGACCATTTTTTGGCTATTTTCACCCGGCACAAAATGGTTAATTCCACCCGGCTCTAACAGCAGATTATGGTCTGGATCACTGATGCACTTGGTGTCGCCAGACCAATACGGAATAAGGATACCGGCTTCATCTTGGCAAAGACATAGGCTAACGGAAGACGTACAGCGATGCCTCCGATAATGTTTTCTGCCATGACGATTCTTGTATGACCGCATCCATTGAAGAAGCCTGCCATATTGAAGAAGAACGGAGTAATAAGGCAGTCAAAGGAATAAGCCTTCAGATAATCTGCACCGGCTGTGACGACCTCCGGATCCGCGGAGAACAGTCTGCACAGCATGTTCCCGTGGAAGAAGTCGAGCCACGCCATGAAGGCACCAATTCCAAGGGATACCAGGATACCGTAGCGCATCGCCTTGCGGGCACGGTCCATGCGGTTGGCTCCATAGTTTTGTGCAACAAACGCTGCCATTGCCTGCGAGAATGCGGACGGCACCAGCATGATGAATCCGCATACCTTCTCTGCCACACCGACGCCGGCACTGGCAATGACACCCAGCGAATTGGAAATGGCAATAATAACCAGGAACGAAAGACCGACAAGGAAATCAGAGAACGCAATAGGAATACCAAGTGAAACGATTTCCTTAATACGCTGCCAGTCAAGCTTAATCATCTTGAAATGGAAGGTAAACGGCATCTCAATCTTCCGGATAATGAGGAACGAGATAAGTACCGATAATGCCTGCGAAGCTACTGTCGCATACGCTGCACCTGCCGCTCCGAGATGGAACACATTGACTAGCAGAAGATCTCCGAAGATGTTAACAACCGCCGCAATCGCTACGGTCATCAGCGGGATACGGGAGTTGCCGATGCCGCGGAACAGGGAACCGATCAGGTTATAACCAATGATGAACACAAGACCCGCACCGCAGATACGGATATAGTCACAGGTCGCAGAGAATGCCTCTTCCGGAGCCTTCATGACTGAGGCAAGCGACTTCACATTCAGTAACATCACAACGGTTAATACAACTGCCAGCAGAACAAAGAAGGCAATGGAAACGCCCATCGTTCTTCCGGCATTTTCTTTTTCTCCCTTACCGATCTGCTGACCGATCAGTACCGTCGTACCCATCGCAAGGCCGGCAATCGTATTAGTAATAACCGTCATCAGCTGCGAACCAGTGGATACAGCCGAAACATCCGCACTCGTCGCAAACTGACCAACGACCAGAAGGTCAACGGCACCATACAGCGACTGCAGAAACAAAGCTGCCAGTACCGGCAGAGTAAACTTAACCAGCGGACTCAGAATCTTTCCTTCCGTAATATTTCCCGTCATACATAACCTCCCCAATAAAGAAGAAAGCCGGATAAGTACAGGCATCTCAGCCTGCGGCTTATCCGGCTGCTGTTTCGTTTGAACAGCGCGCCTCCGCGCATTGCAATGGATATTGTAGCAGTCAGCTTTTCAATGTCAACGCGCTTCGGTGCACTGTGTGGCAGGCACGTGCCCGTGCATGCACGGACACCGTTAACACTAAGGATAGAATTTGTTGTGGTGTGGTATGTGCTTGGTTTCTTATGCCAGAAGACCAAGATACCCGGCGATGATTCCGATGAGTGCTCCAAGCAGGATGACCGGGATCGGAGAAATCTTCTTCTTTCGGATCAGATAGACGCTCAGAGCGAAGATAGCGATCGAGAGGATGAACTTATTCCAGTGGATGGTATTGTCGGGAAAGAAGACTGTCTTTCCTACGGAGATTAATGCGGTTCCGATGAGGCCTACGACGGTCGGCCTCAGACCTGACATCACGCCCTGAACGGCTCTGCTTTTTCTGAAGGCTTCATAGGATTTTGCGACGATCAGGATAATGAGAAACGAAGGTGTAACGACGCCAAGTGTCGCTGCGATTGCGCCTGCTAATCCGCCGGTGACTGTACCTATATAGGTCGATACATTGACGGCGAAGGAACCAGGTGTCGATTCGCTGACGGCGATGAAGTTGATCAGCTCGTTCATCGTCATCCAGTTGTGGGCCATGACTTCCTGTTCCACCATCGGCAGCATGGCGTAACCGCCTCCGAACGTGAAGGCACCGATCTTAAAGAAGGTCAGAAAGAGATCAAGATACAGGTTCATTTCTTCACCTCCTTCTTTTCCTTTTGAAGCAGATGCTGGCTGGCGAATCCGATGATGGCGGCGCAGGCGATCACTACCAGAACGCTGCAGTCAAAGACAGCGACTGCCGTAAATGCGCCTGCCATCAGAATGTATTCCATCTTTCCCTTGGGGCAGGCATGGTACATCGAAAGCAGCGCCTGCAGTATCAGCGCAAGTACCGCCGCCCGGATCCCGAAGAAGGCATAGCGAACGCCGGCAAAGTTCTCAAACTGACGCAGAATGAATGAGATCGCATAGATGATGACAAACGACGGCAGAACGACACCGGCTGTCGCGGCCAGACTGCCTTTGACGCCGGCGATTTTATAGCCGATGAAGGTGGCGCTGTTAATCGCAATGGGACCTGGCGTCGATTCCGCAATCGCAACTACATCCAGAATATCTTCCTCACTGATCCAGTGATGTTTGTGGACCGTCTCTTCCTTGATCAGCTCGATCATCGCATAGCCTCCACCGAAGGTGAAGGCACCGATCTTGAAGAAGGTACGGAACAGCTGTGCTGTTTCACTGTTGTTTGTTTTTTCTGCTGGTTCACTGTGCATACGTGGGCATTGTAGCACCTGCGCACAGATATCTGACTGTCGTCCTGAAACAAACAAAAACACCGCAGACAGAGAGGAAGGGAGTTCTTCTCAGTTTGCGGTAGTTTTGATCAATGTTCCTGACAGCGCAGAGGTCCAGGTTACAGTTATGGTTGAAGTGACAAATATAACCCGGACAAATGGGAGGGCTCTGCGGCAGGCCAAAAACCATTGCATGCCTGCCAGTGGAAGGGAGATCCCGTGAATTTACGGATGAAGAAGCCCGCACTCGGCATGAGATACCACAGATGGAATATTTCACTTGCAGGAATAACTATATTGTTACAAATGACCGGTCAGATTCCTACAGGAGAAATGCAATCCTTATGAATCTAAAGAATTATTCTCAGTAAATCATTTCATTTTCTTACTTATTGAAGTCGTGCTGATTATTCCGGAGTTCTCAGAGCCATCATTCCGGACCTTCGAAGCCAGTGTTCCGAGGCGTCAAGGCCAGTCTGATTCTGACTCATCATTCCGATGGCCTAGGCCACCATTCCGGAATACCACGGCCACTTTTCATGCAAGCAAAACCCGACCTGATCAGTCTCAAGTCGGGTTTCATAGTTTATTTGGAGTGGCTGTCAGTCGTTCCTTGTCCGCATTGACTTGTCTCCAAGGATCATGATCCGTTCAGCGCTTGCAGTAATCCGGTCCATGATTGCTTCTGCAACCGCACCTGCTCCAAGGCGCTCTCTCCAGCCATCCTCTGTGTACTGGGATCCTACGATTGTCGCACTATGCCGATACCTTCCTTCCAGTACCTCAAGGATCTGCTCGCACTGTTCCTCTTTGACCGGATAGAGCAGCCAGTCATCAATGATCAGAAGGTCTCTTGAGTGATACCTCTTCAGCAGTCTGTCATATTCTCCTTCGAGCCTAGCACGTTCAATCTCATTGAAGAGTTCCGGCATACGGATATACAGGACTTTATAGTTTTCCTGGCAGGCTCTGTTACCTAATGCCGATATGATATATGTCTTTCCAGCTCCCGTGGCACCGGTCACCAGGACATTTCTCGGCTTATGAATGTATTGATTCGTTGCCAGAGAAGTGATCTGAGTACGATTGAGATGACGATCCGGATAATACTTGATTCCTTCAATCACCGCATTGGAGTCAGGAAAATGTGCTTCTTTGATTCTTCGGTTCAGCCTTCTGTTATCTCTGGAATCCAGTTCCGCATCGACGAGAAAGGACAGCCTTTCATCAAATGTCATATCCATGATCCCGGGAACGGAATCCTGTGTTTCATAGGAAGCCGCCATGGACTTCAGATGAAGCTTCCTGAGCTTATCGAGAGTTGCCTGATCCATCAGTGCTTTCCTCCATAGTAATCGTTTCCGCGGATGAATGCGTGAGTTTCAGAGGATATAGCTTCTGCAGAGGGCTCTTCTTGATAGTGCTCGATGATCAACTTAATATCTTTGTAGCGGGGAACAGTGATAACGGATAAGGCCTTGGCACAGGTCTTCTCTAACCGCTCAGGGGTATATTTGTCTGCGAACTTCAGAATGGACATGCAGGCGTTATATCCCTGTTCTTCTGCTTTGTAGGATTTAAGAAGCTTATCAATCACTTCAAATGTGGAAGGACCGATTGACTTCGCCCATCGGCGGAAGCGATCTCCGTTCCATTCCAGAGCTTGTTTATGATTCGCAGGCATGTGGTCCGGATTCGTAGAATACTGGCCCGGATGGCCATATAAACGTGTATGAGATGCGATTCTGGCTTCTCCCAGATAAATATCAATCTTGTATTTTGAGATGCGCACACGGACTTTCTGGTGAATATACCGATATGGAACGCTGTAATACATGTGGTCGATTGCGATATGGTAGTTCAGCTGAACCGTCGCATATTTCCATATTCCATACTCGTAAGGTTCACGAGGAAGACTATGGAGGAGCGGCTTCTCGATTGTCATGTATTCTTCAAGTCGTGATCCTTCACGCTTCTCAAACTTTGCGGCATTGAACTGAATCAGATATTCCCGGCACAGCCTGCCTGCTTCAGTAAAGCTCCCAGGCTTCTTCTGATATAAGCGTGCAATGATTTTCGAAGTGAGCTTGCCGACCGTTCCCTCCACGGAAGCTTTGGCTTTCGGCGTCCTCACAGGAGCAGCGAGGATTGCTGTGTCGTAGTAATCAGCCATTTCGCGATAGCTCGGATTCTCAACCCAGTCGCCCATCTCCGGATGAGAAAGAATGCCTGTCTTGAGATTGTCACAGAAAAGAATTGGGGTAACTCCGCGGAAGAACTCATACATATTCACGTGAGCACCGATCCAGTTTTCCAGCTTCATATCCGGTAGTATTTCGGCATATGCGTACTGGCTGTAGGGAAGAACTGCGACGAACATATATCCATAAGTTACTTCCCCAGTATCCGGATCTATGATCGGAACTTTTGTTCCGGCCCAGTCTACCTCGATACGCTCTCCTGCCTTGTGCTGCTTATGCATTGCGGCATTGTTTACTGCAGCTTCTCTTGCGAACAGCTCGCAAAACTGAGAGTACTGATAGGGAATGCCTCCTGAAGCCTGCACTTCCGTGACATAGTCTTCCCACAGGGTTTTCTTGGTCATGCCCGGAATGCGATCATAGTCTTTGAGCATTTCCTTGAAATCCGGCTTTACCTGAATAGATTCAATTTTTGCCTTTGGGGAAAGCATTCTACGAATTTCGTCTTCACTTTTTTCCTTCACCTCCTCCCACTTCAGATCTAGTGATGACGCGGCTTCTCGGGCAGCAGTTACAGACTCCCTGCCAACATGTAGCTGGGCGGAAATCTGTCTTCCCGAGAGTCCTGTGGTTGATAGAAGCCGCAGGATATCCTTGTACTTTGACATGAAAATAACCTCCTTTCGTACAAGTGAGGCAACCAGCCTCATTGCCATTATAGAAAGAAGGTTATTCGTCAATTTCAGGTGGCCTTGGAGGTCCGGAATCACTCCGAATCTGACTCCAGAAAACTGGCCTTGGTTTCACCGGAAACCCGGCTTCGCCATATCGGTGTATTCAGTCGTGCAGCGTCTTGCGCACGGCGACACAACCTTGTCTGCCAGTCTCGCTTCTTCAAGATCCACACCGAAGATGGATATGATTCATTCTGCCGGCTCTGTGATATGCGCCTTATAGCCAAGGCCCCGGATCGTGATGATCTGAAATTCGGGCCATGTGCCGAATTTGGTTCGCAGGCGGTTGATATGGGTTTTGATCGTATTCTCGTCGCTGCTGGAGTCCATGCCCCAGATTTCTTCAATGAGCTGATTCTTTGTAAAGATCATGTCCGGATAGGACAGCAGCAGAAACAATAGGTCAAATTCCTTTTTCGGAAGTTCATATGTTTCCTGCGGATCAGATCTTGTGACGGAATAGGTTCTTGCGTCTATGGTGACGGGCCCGATGGCAAGTTCCTGTTTTGCCTGAATGTTCGAACGCCGCAGCAGGGCATTGATCCGCCACAGCAGTTCCTCATAATTGACGGGCTTCGTCATGTAATCGTCAATGCCTGCTTCAAAACCGATGCGTTTATCGTCAAATGCAGACTTTGCCGTGAGAAGAATGACAGGCGTCTGATGATTGGTGCTGCGCAGATTGCGGACCAGTTCATAGCCATCCATCTTCGGCATCATGACATCGGCCACGATGAGATCCACGTGATGACGCGAATAAAGATCCAGTGCCTCCTCCCCGTCTGCTGCGCTGATCACGGTGTAGTGGGGCTTGAGACGCGCCGCCGTAAGAAGACGCGCATTGCGATCATCTTCAACGACCAGAATGACAGCCATAGGATTCCTCCTTCTGTTTTGGAAGGGTGACGGTGAATGTACTTCCTCTGTCGGGTGTACTTTCTACTTCAATGGTTCCATTGCAGAGAACTGCTGCACGAGCCGCAATCGAAAGACCCAGGCCAAGTCCGCCGGAGGCGTGGGAGCGGTCCGCCTGATAGAAGCGGTTGAAGATCTGTTTCTGTTCCTCTTCACCCATGCCTTTACCAGTATCGCTGAATGTACAGAGGATCTTGTCATCTGTATTGCGGCAGCGGACAGAGATGGTGCCATGGTCCGGGGTAAACTTGATCGCATTATTGAGAAGGTTGATCCAGATATGGGACATCAGATCCGGATTGCCAAAGTACATCGTATCCTCCAGATCGACATTCATCTCTATGTTTTTCTTTGACCATTGATCACTGAGCAGAATAATGTCCTGCCGGATCTGCTCGTCCAGCGCATAGAGCTTCTGATCTGTTACGATCGTCTGATGATCAAGGCGCGACAGCAGAATGGTCTGCTGCGAAAGACTGGCAAGGTGCTGCGACTCATCCGCAATGATCTGAAGATACTGTTTCTCTTCCTCTGGAGATACCTCACTGTCCAGAAGAAGATTGGCAAAGCCATTGATGGACGTGATCGGCGTCTTGAATTCATGAGAAAAGTCATTGATGAAGTCGC
>Ga0256404_1012078_pt1 | contig 11335 bp, 9 predicted proteins | sample RumenRJG_01DNA_FD_185990 | JGI IMG/M metagenome (GOLD analysis project Ga0256404, IMG submission 185990) | Bovine rumen microbial communities from Lethbridge, Alberta, Canada - RJG_01 | ecosystem: Host-associated > Mammals > Digestive system > Stomach > Rumen | place: Canada: Alberta | collected... | reverse complement strand
CTGCCTGGATCGAAGAACTGGCTAAATTGAGCGGGGAGCTGAAGACGGCATCCGAAAAGCGGATCCTGATCGAGGTCACTCTGATCAAGATGCTGGAAGGCCCGGCAGCTATGGGGCCCGGGATGGGCCCGGCTGCAAGGGGAGCTGCGGCTTCGGACATTGCAACGAGCTTAAGCTCGAGCGCAAGCGAAAGCGAACTCGCAAGCGAGCGCGCGGCTATGCGTAAGGTCGGCCAGCTGGAAAGACGGCTGACCCTACTGGAGAAAAAGACAGCCGGGGACGATTATCAACAAAGGCCGGAGCAGGCAGGGGCTGCTGTGGAAAGCGACGCGGGACAGACCCCAGCGGGCGACAGCCCAAAGACAATACCGGACAAGGAAAAAGAACAGCCTGCGGATGGGAATTTAAACCTCGAGGGAGCGGAAGACCTGACGCAGGACCCTGATTTTGAAAAAGTGCAAAGCGCCTGGCCTCAGATCCTGGATTCTCTTGAAAAAGCGGAGCCTAATCTTAAAGGTTTGTCCTACATGGAACTGGAGCCGGGGCCCGGAAAAGGCGTGCTGACTCTGGCGTCGGACAAGGATATTTTCATCAGGCTGCTGCAAAAAGACGACCGGTTGGCCGCGGTTTCCAATGCTATCGCGGACATGACGGGCCTTCGGTACCGGCTGGTGCTGCGCAGTATCGCGCAAAAAGAGAAAAAGCCGGTGTCAGCTCAGGAAATACAAGCAAAATCACATATGAAACTTACAGTGGAGGACTAAAAAATGGGAAAAGGCAGAGGCGGATTCCAGGGCGGGATGCCCGGCAACATGAACAATCTGATGAAGCAGGCTCAGCGCATGCAGCGTCAGATGGAACAGGCTCAGAAAGAGCTGGAAGAAAAGAACTTTGAGGCGACCGCAGGCGGTGGAGCTGTAAAGGCGGTCGTCAACGGCAAGAAGGATATCGTATCGCTGACCATCCAGCCGGAAGCGGTCGATCCAGAGGACGTTGAGATGCTGCAGGATACCATTGTGGCGGCTCTTAACGAAGCTCTTAAGCAGGTCGACGATGAGTCCGAAAAACTGATGGGCGGCATCGGCGGCAAGATGAATCTGGGGTTTTAATGAATGGATGAATTTTCCAGTCCGGTCACGAATCTGATCGACGAGCTGGCCAGACTGCCGGGCGTGGGGCGCAAGAGCGCCCAGCGGCTGGCCTTTCACATCATCAAGATGCCGAAGGAAGAAGTTTCCGCCCTGGCGGAGGCGATCGTCAGCGCCCGCGAAAACGTGCGCTACTGCAAGGTGTGCGGATGTCTGTCCGACGAAGAGGTATGTCCCATCTGCGCCGACCCCATGAGGGACCATTCCCAGATCATGGTGGTGGAAAGCGACCGGGACAAGGCAGCCTATGAACGTACCGGCCAGTATAAGGGCACCTATCATATCCTGCAGGGGGTCATTTCTCCTCTGAAGGGGGTAAGTCCCGATGACCTGAAGATCCGCGAGCTTCTGGAAAGGCTGCGGGACGGCAAGGTCAAAGAGGTGATCATTGCGACCAATCCCTCGCCGGAAGGGGATACGACAGCCATGTATCTGTCCCGCCTGATCAAACCCTTAGGCGTTAAAGTGTCCCGTATTGCCAACGGAGTGCCGGTAGGCGGCAACCTTGAATATGTGGACGAAGTCACCCTGGCCAGAGCACTGGAAGGCCGGGTAGCCTGGTAAAAATTTGTAGAATAAATAGATCCTCAGCCAACACGGAAGGATTATATCCTGTCTGCGGCGGCTGGATGGCGGATTGATACGCTTATACTCCTGATAAATGATCTTTATACCGCAGCACAGTCTCCCCTGGTGCTGCGGTTCTTTTTATGGTCTTTTGGGGGTCTGTGTGATATGATTATCCCATTGGTAATCAATCGGAAAGGAGGCCGGCGTATGAAGACAAAAGGCAAAAAAGAGCGGACAGGTTTTGCGGCCGCCCGTATCCGTGCAGCCCTGGCAGTCATTTCCTGCATAGCGCTGGCTCCGGCTCTGACAGGCTGCGGGCTGATGCCAAAAGAAGAAGAACTGCCCAAGGCGCCGGTCATGGCCGAAGGCCAGTCTCAGACTTATACCTTGGCCCAGGCGGTCAAAGGAAACGTCATCGTGTCGGATAATGTCCGGGTCAGCTATGTACCGGCCTCGTCGGAAAAGCTAAGCTTTTCGGAGGGCGGCGAATATGTCCGCCACGTTTATGTAAAAGCAGGAGACAAGGTCAAAGCGGGCGATGTGCTGATGGAGCTGGATCTTACCGATATCAACGAACAGATCCAGGACCAGCAGGACCAGCTGGACCAGCTGACTTTGTCGCTGGGGCAGCTTCAGGAGTCCGAAGAAGTGGATCTGGAAGAGGCAAGGCTTAAAGACGCCGGAAATCCCAACCAGACCGTTAGTAATGAAACGACGGTCAGCGAACAGTACACCACTCAGGAGTCGATGCTTACCAATTCCATTCAGGTAGGCCAGGCCCGGCTGGAAGAGTTGAAAGCCAAACGGGCTAAACGGCAGATCATTGCCTCCATCGACGGCACGGTCACTTACCTTTATCAATATGACCAGTGGGAGGCAACCGAAAAAGACAAGCAGGTAGCGGTCATTTCCAACATGGATATGGCCCTGTTCGAAGCCTATTCCGATAATGCCGCCATCCTGACCCCCGGCCAGACCTACACGGTGACCTGCGGTGACAAAGAGCTACAGGCGGTGGCCCGGACCGGAAAAGAACTGAATTACTCCAGCCTTAAGCCCGACAGCATCTATCTGCAGCTGACCACGCCCGACCCCGAGCTGTCCGAAGGGGACAAAGGGACGGTCTCCATCGTAAAAGAACAAAGCCTGGATACGCTGGTGGTTCCATCAGACGCTGTCGAAAAGCAGGGCGATAAAACCATCGTCTACGTGCTCAACGACAAGGGATATAAAGAGGCCCAAACCGTTACTTGCGGCCTGGATAACGGGACCGTGGTTGAGATCGTCGACGGCCTTGAAGAGGGCCAGACCATCGTGATGCCGTAAAGGAGGTTGGAAAAGGTGAGATCATCGGTAAAATCGTCGAAGCGCCGGAAAGACCTGACAGGCCAGGCGGTCCGGCGCTCTGTCCTTTTGCTGCTGTCCCTGGCTCTGATCCTTTCGGCGGGCGGCTGCTCTAAACAAAGTACAGAAGAGGTCCCGCAGCTTTTGGATCCGGTAACGGTAGAAGCCGGTACCGTGACCGTCAAAAGAGGAGACCTTGCTAATATTACCTATATCAATGTCAGCGTCGTACCCAAGACGGAAAAACTGACCTTTGCCCGGGAAGGGCAGATCAGCGCCATCCATGTAGCGGCCGGAGATCAGGTCACGAAAGGGCAGGTGCTGGCGGAACTGGACCTTACCGACCTTTCCAAAGAGATCGACCGCCAGTCTGCTCAGCTGGACTTTCAGAAAAATCAGGATGACCTGGCTGAAACGGCGGCTTATGACACCCTGCTGGCTGCCCAGGCGGATCAGCAGGCAGCCCAGGCCGCCTATCAGGAGGCCTATCAGGCGCTGACTCAGGCCCAGGAACAAGCGGCCAAGCAGCAGACGGCTGCCTCCGATCCGGCAGAAGAAAATTCTCAGCCTGCCAGGGAGGAAAGCAGTACAGGCGGTCAGCCGTCATCCGCCGAAAACCAGTCCAAGGGCGATCAGTCCTCTGTAGCGGAGCCTTCGGACAGCGGATCCTCGAGCAGCGGAACTTCCGACAGCCAAACCACCGGAGAATCGGCTCCCGGCAACGAATCATCGACCGCCAGCGAGTCTTCTGATAGTTCATCTTCGGCGGTCCAAAGCAGTCAGCCCCAAACACCTGCTCAGCCGGAGTCATCTCAAAATCAGGAATCGTCCGGGCAGACGAAGACGTCCGCGCAGCCGGAATCATCTGGGCAGGCCCAGGAGGACGAAGGCCCTTCTCTGTCCGATCTGCAGGAGGCCCTTACCAGCGCTTCGCAGAGTCTTCAGTATGCCAACCTGGAGGTTTCCCGGCAGGCGCTGATCTATCAGCACACGGTCCAGACCGACAGCCTTGAGGAAGCGCAGAGCCAGGCGGCCCTTGACCGGCTGAGCGCCAAAAAGCAGGGGACCCTTACGGCGCCTTTTGACGGAGTCGTAGTTGCCGTCAACAAGTACGAAGGGGAGACGGCGCAGGAAGAGGACACTATCATCGTGCTGGCGGACGAGACCCAGCTGTGCCTGGAGGGGGAGCCCTATGACAACGATGCTCTTTCCAAGGCGGCCAAGCTCAAGGCGGATATAGGCGGCAGGACCATCGACGTGACCTACCGGCCTTACCAGGCGGATGATTACCTTAAGCGGATCATGAGGCAGGAGACACCCAACACCTACTTTGACGCGGCCGACCCGGAGGATCTGACCCTGGGCCAGACGGGCACTTTGATGCTGTACCGGGGTGAAAAGACCGACGTTTTGTATGTGCCGATAAGCTGCGTGATCAAAGACGAGGTGGGATCCTACGTTTACAAGGACGAAGACGGCCAGCGGACCAAGACCTACATTTCGACAGGGCTTGAGACCGTATCCTACGTGGAAGTGACCGACGGCCTTGAGGAGGGGGATGTGCTGTATGACAATTGATAAAAAAGTCTCTCTTCGAAGATCGCCCGGCCGGCTGGGCCTGTCCCTTATGTGCGTCCTGCTGGGCCTGGCCCTGACGGCCTGCTCGGCAAAAAGTCAGAACGAGGTCAAAAGCGAATACAAAGACCCTGGTACGGCCGCCGACACCAGCTACCAGACAACGACCGTGACCCGCGGCGATTTCCAGCTGACCTTCCAGATCGACTCCAAGATGGATTATACCAGCGGCCGCCAGCTTTACTGGCCCCACGAAGGTGACCGCTTCGATACCATGAAGGTCAAGCAGGGTGATTTTGTCAAAGCCGGCGATGTGCTCGCTACCTTTACGGTGGACGTCAGCCAGGCCGATCTTCTGGAAAAGCAGCTGGCCGTGTCCCAGGCCCAGGAGGACCGGGATCAGACCAACATCGACTACACCCGCTCCATCAGTGACGCCAGGACCGCAATGGCGGGACTGACCGGCTCTGACTATGCCGCGGCCCAGGACCGGCTGAACGCTTTGTACGCCCAACAGCAGCAGGCTCTTGCCAAGGCCGATTACCAGATCGACCAGGCCAGCCAGGCTTTGAAAGAACTGACTGACCGCCGGCAGAAGACGGAGCTGACCGCTCCCTTTGACGGTTATGTGGTCTATACCAGCGACGAGTTTAGGCAGGGGGACTATGTGCCTGTTTCCGAACCCATCATCGGCCTGGCGGATACCTCCCGCAAGGCCATCAGCTTTACCAACACCAATCCCTATGCGGATGTCCCCTATAAAAGCACGGTTACCCTTCAGGATCAGAAGACCCAAAAGACCTATACCGGCACGGTCATCAGCTGCCGGCAGGTAACGGGCTCCGATCAGGATGATGTGATCGTGATGCCCCAGGAGGACCTTCCGGACGGGGCGCTGGCCGGGGCCGTCAGGGTGGCCGGGGCCCTGCTGGAAAAGAAAAACGTCCTTCTGGTCGAGGCTTCGGCCATCGGAACAGAAGGGAGCCGCAGCTTCGTGACCATCGTAAACGACGACGGATCGACCCGTAAAGCCTACGTATCGGTGGGGGCCAAGTCGGGTCAGACCGCCTGGATCACCGAAGGGCTTGAAGAGGGCCAGACCGTACTACTTAATCAGGGCAGCTGAAAGGAGGCAGACCCATGCTCAAATATGTGCTCAACAAATTGTGGAGCAATAAGTGGATGACCGTCTGCCTGCTGATCGGCAATATCCTGCTGATCAGTATCGCTGCCGTCAGTCCCATGTATTCGGACGCAGCCCTGCAGCGCATGCTGACCCGGCAGCTGACCGACCAGATGGAGGAAATGGACCGGTATCCTTCGACGGTGGAGTTCAGGGGCAATTATGTTTCCTACGGGACCGGCAAGGTGCCTTTTGAAAACCTCAGCGCTCTGGAGCAGACGGCGGATGATTTCGCATCTGCTTTTCCGGTGCCCCTGGTTTCCCGCTCGACCGAATATTACATGACCGATGTTTCGACCATAGCCGGCAAGGCCGAGGTCAAGGCCGGTACTGTCAAGATCAACGGCACCCAGAGCCTCAGGGTGGATTCGGTCTCGGATTTTGAAGATCATGTGACCATACTGTCGGGTCAGCTGCCTTCGGAGACCGTGACCGACAATACGGTCGAAGCGGTGGTCAGCGACCAGACCATGAGTGCCTGCAGCCTTTATATAGGTGAGATCCTGACCATGAACACGGTATTGGACCAGGATCATCAGCCCTATTATCTGAAGATCGTGGGCGTTTTTGAGGCCAAAGAGTCTTCTGATCCTTACTGGTTCTTCAATCCCAATACGGCCGACCATCACCTCTTCGTTGACCAGAAGGCCTTTCTGTCCCAGTGGGTCGATGACGAAGATCAGCGGCAGACGTTTCAGACGGCCTTTTACGTAACACCCGACTATACGAAGATACGGGGCAGTCAGGCCGACCGGATCCTGGAGCTGACTAAGACCTATCAGGACAAAGTTAACGACCTTTATAACAAAGGCTTTTCCGCCCGCTACCAGGATACCTTATCTGCCTACAGCAAGTCGGCAGGCCGGCTCAACACGACCCTGGCCGTGCTGGAGGTCCCCATCTTTCTGCTGCTGGCCGCCTTTATCATCATGGTCAGCAGTCAGATGATCCGCATGGATCAAAGTGAGATTGCCATTTTAAAAAGCCGAGGCGCCTTCCGCCGCCAGATCCTGCTGATCTATCTGACCCAGTCCCTGATCATCGTTTTGATCTCACTGGTCATTTCCATGCCGCTTTCTTATTGGATCTGCCAGGTGATCGGCTCGGCCAATGCCTTTCTTGAATTTGTGTCCCGCAAGGCCCTGCCGGCCCGCTTTACGGCCCGGGTCTTCGGCTTTGCCCTGGCGGCCGCCCTGCTTTCGGTGCTGGCCATGGTCATCCCGGCTTTCCGCTATTCCAAAGTGGGCATCGTGGATATGAAACGGTCCATGCAGATCAGCAAAAAACCGCTCTGGCAGAAGTTATATCTGGATCTGGTCCTGCTGGCTGTTTCCGGCTACGGCCTTTTCAGCTATTACCGGTCGGATTCTCTGATCCAAAAGTCCATGGCCCAGGGAGCTCAGCTGGATCCTCTTCTTTATATCTGTTCATCGCTTTTTATGCTGGGCATGGCCATGCTTTTTGTCCGCCTTTTCCCCTGGCTGATCCGTCTGGTCTATACCCTTTTCAAACGGATCCTATCGCCGGGCCAGTACGCTTCCTTTTTGGGCATGCTGAGGGACCGGGGCAGCCGGGCCTTCATCATGATCTTTATGGTGCTGACCCTGAGCCTGGGCATTTTCAGCGCCCAGAGCGCCCGCACCATCAACAGCAACGCCGAAGAGCAGATCCGCTATCAGAACGGGGCGGATCTGGTGGTAAAAGAAAAGTGGACGGGGAGGCAGTATCAGGATCCGGACGGGTCCGTCAGGACTTTGTACAGCGAGCCGGATTATACCAAGTATCAGGTTCTGCTGGAGTCAGGCGCCCAGTCCATGACCAAGGTCTACCGAGCCGATTCCATGAAAGCGACCTTGTCCGGCTCGGCGGGGACGGTATCCAATACCAGTCTGATGGGCATCAACACCAAAGAATTCGGACAGACAGCTTACCTTAAAGACGGCCTTCTGGACAGCCACTGGTACAATTTTCTGAATGCCATGAGCCGGAAACCGGAAGCCGTCCTGGTCTCGACCGATTTCCGCGATCAGCTGGGAGCCAAGATCGGCGACCGCATCAGCTACCAGAGCACCGGCTTTGACATGGTGACAGGCCAGATCGTGGGATTCGTGGATTACTGGCCGGGCATGATGCCGCCGGAAGCTGCCGTGCAGCAGGCCTCTCAGGAGACCTCGGCCGCCGGCACAGGCGGTGGTACTGCTGCAGGTTCGTCGACGTCGGATACGGGCCATTCTTACTTTATCATTGCCAACCTGTCTTATTTAAACAGCCGCTGGGGGACCCTGCCTTACCAGATCTGGATCAAAAACAGTCAGCCGTCCTCTCAGTATATCTATGACTTTGCCAGTCAGAACGACCTTACTTTCGTGACCTTTACCGACACCAACGCCGATATCATCGATCTTAAGAACGACCCTGTTTTTCAGGCTACCAACGGCATCCTGACCGTCGGCTTCATAGTCGTTCTGGTCCTGGCTGCCGCCGGCTTTCTGATCTACTGGATTCTGTCCATCCGGTCCCGCCAGCTGCAGTTCGGCATCTTCAGGGCTATGGGAATGTCCATGAGGGAAGTGCTGGGCATGCTGGCCAGTGAGCAGTTCTGGATCTCGATCCTGTCCATTGCTGCCGGCGTCGGAGTCGGAAAGCTGACAGGCCGCCTCTTTGTGCCGCTGATCATGTCGACCTACGCCGGTTCGTCGACCCTGATCCCGCTGACCGTGGCCGCGGCCGCTTCCGACGAGGTCCGGCTGCTGATAGTGGTGGCCCTGGTGATGATCCTTCTGATGCTGGTGCTGGCCCGCATCATCCGCCGCATCCGCATCGCGCAGGCGCTGAAACTGGGGGAGGAGTAATATGGAAGACTGCATGATCAAGGTTGATGATGTGTCCAGGGGCTTTCCCCTTAGGGCCGGCAATGCTCCCGCAGGCAGGCGCAAAACGGACGAAGGAACTGCCGTGTCCGGGGACACTGCGCCTTTGGAAGACACTGCCTCCTTTGGAGACACTGCCTCCTTTGGAGACAGGGACAGCGAGCGGATCTTCTGGGCCCTTCATCATGTTTCGATGGAGATCCCCAAGGGTCAGCTGACCATTTTACGGGGCCGGTCGGGAAGTGGTAAAACGACCCTGCTCAACATTATCAGTGCCCTTGACCGTCCCACCGAGGGCACGGTCCTTCTGGACGGGCAGGATATTACCGCCATGACGGACGCCCAGCGGGATCTTTTAAGGAGGAGGCATATCGGCTATATCTATCAATCGGTGGCCCTGATCCCTATGATGACCGCTTATGAAAATGTCGAATTTGCCCTCAGGCTGGCTTCATCGGGCAAAGGCAGCAGCCAGACCAGGATCCCTCGCAAAGAGTGGAAGATGCGGGTGCAGGACTGCCTGCATATGGTGGGCCTGGGCAGCCGTATGACTCATATGCCCCAGCAGATGAGCGGAGGCGAGCAGCAGCGGGTGGCCATTGCCCGGGCGGTAGCCGCGCGTCCCCAGGTCCTGTTTGCGGATGAACCGACCGCGGAGCTGGATACCACGACCGGTCTTCAGGTCGTCAAGATCTTTCAGACGCTCTGCCATAAGGAGGGGGTCACGATCGTGATGACCACTCATGATACCGGTCTGATGGAGCTGGCGGACAAGGTGTTTTCCTTAGAGGATGGTGAGATCATTGGCGGATGAAAATATGATCGAGTGCGAGAACCTGGTCAAGATCTATAAAACGGCCGATACCGAGGTGCTGGCCCTGCAGGGGCTGGAGCTGACGGTCAAAAAAGGCGAGCTGATGGCGATCATCGGAAATTCCGGATCAGGCAAATCGACATTTCTCAACATGATCGGAGGGTTGGACAGACCGTCGGCAGGCACTCTGACAGTCAACGGCCTGGACCTGTTCAAACTGAGCCAAAAGGAACTGGTGACTTATAAAAGGGATGTGGTCGGGTTTGTGTGGCAGAACAATGCCCGCAACCTGATCCCTTATCTGACGGCCTGGGAGAACGTGGCTATGCCTATGATGATGGGCAAGCCGGGCATTCCCAAAAGCAGCCGCGGGCGCAGGGACAGGGCCCGCCAGCTCCTGGAACTGGTGGGCATGGAAAAGAGGCAGAACAGCCGTCTGTCGGAGCTGTCCGGAGGCGAGCAGCAGCGGATCGCCATTGCCATCGCTTTGGCCAACGATCCGGTCCTTCTTCTGGCCGATGAGCCTACCGGAAGTGTCGATGTCAGGACGAGCGACTATATTCTGGACGTGTTCAGGCGACTGAACGAAGAGCTGGGCATTACGGTCGTTATCGTTACCCATGACAGGCATCTGGCCAAGAAGGTCAACCGGGTGGTGGCCATCCGGGACGGTAAGACTAGCAGTGAGTTTATCACCCGCAGCCTTAAGGAGAGGATGGCCAGCATCGGCGATCTGTCGGATGCCGACGCCGCGCCGGCCGAGGAGACGGTCCAGGAAGAGTTTGCCGTGATGGACCGGGCTCACCGCCTGCAGATCCCTGAGGCCATGCTGAAGGAGATCGGCGCGGAGGGCAATAAGGTAAAGCTTGAGGTCGAAGACGGCCACATCGTGATCAAGCCTCAGTAAGGTGTTCAGTAAGGAGAAATATGGATCATTCAGAAAATTCGGAGCAGGAAAAATTGGAGCAGGGACGTGCGGATCAGGAACGCTTTCCGCTTTTCGAAAAAGTCCGCCGCAACGAGGCGGCCCGTATGTATATCGAAGCGCAGAATCAGGCGACTAAAGCTCTGGGCTATACGGAGCACGGCCTTGCCCACGTGAAGGTAGTGGCCGACCGCACCCGTTATATACTGGGGACGCTGGGGGAGGAAGACCATGTCATCGATCTTGCCTTGACGGCGGCCTGGCTGCACGATATAGGCAATATCATCAACCGAGTCGACCACAGCCAGTCAGGTGCCCTGATGGCCTTTCAGATCTTGAATGAGATGGGCGTGCCGGCGGCCGATACGGCTCAGATCATCTGTGCCATCGGCAATCATGACGAGGGCAGCGGTGTTCCGGTGACCCGCATCAGCGCGGCCCTGATCCTGGCGGATAAGTCGGATGTCCGCCGCAGCCGCGTCCAGCAGCAGAAGTCGGATTTTGATATCCACGACCGGGTCAACTATTCGGTGACCGAATCCCAGCTCAAGATCAATCAGGAGCACAACGGGATCAAGCTGAAACTGCACATCGACACGCGCTATGGTGAGATCGGCGATTACTTCCGCATCTTTATGGAGCGTATGCTCCTGTGCAAGCAGGCAGCCAAAAGCCTGGGTCTGGAATTTCATCTGATCATTAATGAGATGCCACTGATGTAATCAATTTTGGCAGACAGGCGGCTCTGCTGTCCTCGTCGACAGCTCTGTTGTACCCGGCGGCGGATAAAAGCCGGCTTCCGGCCGAATTTATCCGCCATTTTTCAGTCCCGCGAAAAAGTCGAGGCGGATATATTTCCCAATATGGGTGATTTTATCCGCCATTTCTTCCTGTTTTGGGGGTTAC
>Ga0256404_1012075_pt1 | contig 11338 bp, 6 predicted proteins | sample RumenRJG_01DNA_FD_185990 | JGI IMG/M metagenome (GOLD analysis project Ga0256404, IMG submission 185990) | Bovine rumen microbial communities from Lethbridge, Alberta, Canada - RJG_01 | ecosystem: Host-associated > Mammals > Digestive system > Stomach > Rumen | place: Canada: Alberta | collected... | reverse complement strand
AAAGAATCACACTGGATAACGGCTATTCCTTCAGCCGGGTGATCAACGGCTGCTGGCAGCTCTCGGCGGAGCATTGCCTGATGGGAAAGCTGGACTACGATGATGCCATCCGGGCATTCCATATGCTGGTGGAGGAAGGTCTTACCACCTTCGACTGCGCGGACATTTATACCGGCGCCGAGGAGCTCATCGGCCGGTTTGTGATGGAACTCAAAGGCACCGGGCGCTACCAGGAGGAGGACATCCAGGTCCACACCAAATTTGTGCCGGATAAAGACGTGCTGCCGGTGATCAACATGAAGTACACCGAGGGCATCGTGGACCGATCCCTCCGGCGCATGCACCGGGAGGCCCTGGATCTGGTTCAGTTCCACTGGTGGGACTACGACGTTCCGGGCATGCTGGACACGGCCTTTGACCTGGTGAGGCTGCAGGAAAAGGGAAAAATCCGCAACATCGGCATGTGCAACATGGATACCGCGGCCCTGAAGCTCTTTGTGGACGCCGGCATCCCGGTGGTTTCCAACCAGGCCCAGTATTCCCTCTTTGACCGGAGGCCGGAGCGGACACTTTTGGACTACAGCGCGGAGCACGGCATCTATACCTTTGCGTTCGGCACCTTGGCCGGCGGCTTCCTGGCAGAGCGCTATATGGGAAAGGAATACGAGGCCCCGGAAACCCGGTCCCAGGTGAAGTACATGCAGATTATCGAGGATTCCCTGGGCTGGGAGGGTATGCAGGAGCTGCTGCCGGTGCTCAAAGAGATTGCGGATAACCACGGCGTGACCATCCCCAATGTAGCGGTGCAGTACATCCTGAACCAGAAAAGCGTGGGCGCTGTCATGGTGGGAACAAGAAACTCCCGCCATGTGAAATCCAACCTGGATACCCTTTCCTTTGACCTTACGGCGGAGGAAATGGAGACCATCCGGAAATTTATCGGTAAATACCCCACGCCGGAGGGAGAGCCCTACTGGCTGGAAAGAAATTCGCCCAGATATAAGGGGATTATTCTCACGGACAGGAATGAGGTGGGAAATCCCTGAACTCCTGTCCATCTAAGAAGCTGTAAATAATCAAGTCCGGGGAAGCGCGGCGGGCCGGTGATCAGCAGCTTTTTTCAGCTTCAGGCGAATCTGATTGAATACGGCGCAAGGATCTGAGAGAAAGCGAACATGAAACCAGAACAAAAGATAAGCAGGAGTCACCGATCCGGCGGCTCCTGTTTTTTTGGATGTTATAGATTCACGTTTCAGAACTGTTTATATGGCGGGGGATCAGTTCCCCAATTAATTGATTTACTTTTGAAATCATATACGTTACGATACAGGAAGAAAGCAGCTGCAGCTGATGGCTTTCTTCATTCATTTGATTCATGTATCGGCATGCGTGCTTAAGGCACACCTGTCGAATCGGTCGAAGCCATTCAGATTCATGCCTGCAGTATGAAAGGCTGCTCCCTCGTTTTTACAGGAATCTGCAAAATGCGCACTGAAAAGAGAAAAGGCCTGATCATAATCATTCTGGGAATCATCATGTCCCTGCTGCTTGGCGCCTGCGCCGGGCCGAAAGCCGTGTCAGAAAGTGACGCGGCTGCTTCTGATGCTGAAAAGGCTGCAGGCGAAACGATGGAGCCGGAGATGTTCCCGGGCGACGGTGAGCGGATCGTGCTGAAGCTGGCGTCAACATTAAGCCCTGAAATGGTCAATTTGAGTGCCCTGAGCCGCTTTGCTTCCGACGTTTATGAGTCGACCTCCGGAAGGATCGACATTCAGATCTATGATTCCAGCCAGCTGGGCGATCAGGTGGATTATATCAACGGGATCAAGAACGGTACCGTTGAGATGTGCCTTGTCTCCACGGCAGCGCTCGAAGCCCTGGACCCCCATTTTGTGATCTTCGGCATGCCCGGCCTCTTTACCACGCCCGAGAAGGTGAACCGTTTTTATGAAAGCAGCATCTGCCGGGATATTCTGGACCGTTTCCGCGAGGAAACGCAGATTCGGTCCCTCGGCCTGTTTCATGACGGTATCCGGAATGTCTGGCTGAAGGACTCAAGGATCTATCGTGCGGAGGATTTTGACGGTCTGCGGCTCAGGATCCCACCGGCGGTAGAGATCCGGCGCAGAGAATTTCAGGCGCTTGGTGCCGAGGTGATTCCGATTCCTTTGAGTGAATGCAGTGTGGCGCTGCAGTCCCGGTATATCGACGGTCTGGAAAACAATGTGGAGACGATCGTGAACTCTGATATTGCAGGGCAGCTCAGCTATCAGGTCAAAACGGAGCATGCCTATTCCACGCTGCTGCTTCTGATCAATGAGGAAGCGCTGATGCAGATCGGGGAAACGGACCGGAATATACTGACGGCCAGCGCAAAGAAATACTCTGAGATCGCCTTTCTGGAATATTTGGAGGGCCAGACTGCGGCGTATAAAAGGGCCGAACAGGCCGGGATCGCGGTCATCGAGCTCGAAGAAAAAGAAAAGAAACGCATCAGGGATAAGATGCTTGATTCTACAAAGGAACTGCTGGAAGGCCTGTTTCCGGAAGATTTTTATGAGACTGTCCGGGCACTTTGATTCATTTGGTTCCGGCGGGAATTGTATTCTATGAATAAACCTCTCAGAAAACTCAAATTCAACAGCCTTTTCTTCCGTACGTTCGCGGCGCTGTCTCTTCTGGCGCTGCTTCTTTGCATCGTCTTTTTCTGCCTGATCAGTAATTTCATGTATCGCAACGTGAAGAGCAATATGCGTGAAAACTACCGCAGCGCTGCCCTTCACTATATTGACAATGTTGACCGCGAGGTGCAGAGCCTGGAGCAGCGCCTCATTCAGCTGGCCAATGACAGCAATGTGGTCAATGCGGCCATTACGCCGGGGATCAACAAAAAGGAGCATAACGATAGGAATATACAGATCCTTTCATTGCTTAAAAACTTTGCGCGCTACAACAGCCTGGCGGAATCGGTTATTTTGTATGAGTACAGCGGAGACGAAATATATACTTCCGACGAGCAGATCTGTCTGAGGGACAGCTATAAGTACAAGGATGATCTGGACAGGCTGCTGGGGTCCTCCGGGAACTATATTGACCGGAACCGGTACTGGAATGTTTCCATCCGAAATATGGGGGATGACCGGCTGTATCTATGCATGGAGTTTCTATATTCTGTAAAGAAGCCCCTTTCCGTCCTGCTTGTCCGGCTGGATACAGACTATTTATTCGGGATATACTCGGTTGAGCCCACAGAATCTATAAAAGTTTTTGATACAAACAAAGAAACCACGATTTATGGCACGGCCTCCGGAGAAGCAGAAGATATGGCCGGACTGCAGACGAAGGGGGACGACCTCTGGATCGACGATGTATATCTCAAGGCTTCGACCGCTTTGGGCTGGCTTTATGTCATGCGTTTTGATTCCGGCTTTGTCAGGCTGACACTCACCCAGAACCTGGTCTCCATGGTGCCGGTGCTCCTTCTTCTCCTTCTTCTGGCGCTGATCTTTGCCTGGAGTTCATCGGCGCTGATCAGCCGGCCCGTCACCAGCATTGTCAATACGATCCTTGAAAATGACGAATCCACGTCGGAGCGCTTTCACAATGCCAGAAATGAGATGGAGTTTCTGGCAAATGAGTACCGGTACACAAGCCAGAGGGAGAGCTATATGCAGAGTGTCCTTCGTGAGATCTCTGCCGAGGTGCTCGAACGGACTCTGCTGGGACTGATCGAAGAAAAAGCGGAAGAGGAGGAAGTCCGCAGGATCATTGAGAATACCGGGTCCGCCTTCCGGATGGATGGTAAATACTGCATGATCCTTGCGGGAGAAGAGGAGGGACATGACCTGGCGCAGCCCGAATATCGGGTCTTCACCACGGTCATTGAGGAGACGGCGGCTTCCTTTGTCAGGGAAAACGGCGGAGAGTTTATAAAGCTTTATAAGGACGGCAGGCTGATCGGGCTCGCAGGGTTCGGAAACGAAGAGTCTTCAAGAAGCATTCGCAGCGGGATGAACAGCCTGTATAAGAAGCTGCAGAGAATCGCCGCAAACTGGCCGGCCCGCATACAGTTTGCGATCAGTTTTGTGTATTCCGGAATCCACAGCCTTCCCCTGGCCTACAGGGACACCTGTGCAGATCTTGAGACCTTTGAAAAGGCAGCTCTTCTGCAGGAGGGGATCGATTTTGAGGATGCCCGCAAAAAGAAGCTGGCCGGACTTTCCAGAGAATTAAAGGACGGGAACATTCAGGCGGCGCAGACGATCTTCCATACTCTGCTGAACGAGATCCGGGACTATGAGAATGAAGAGATCAGGAAAGCCTCCTGCGGAGAGCTTATCAAGATCATTGCCGCTGAAGAGGATGTAAACAGGATCGAGACCAGTCCGACCGCACTGCACGACCAATGTACGGAGGCATTGCAGAGCGGCGCCTTCCCGGATCTGATGGCGCTCCTGGAAGACTATGGCTCACAGGTCTTTGCAGGAATCGAAAGCGCTAATCAGAGGCGGCAGAACCGCTATGTGGCAAAGGCAAAGGAATACATTGAGCTGAATTTCCAGAACAGCAGTCTTTCCCTGTCAGAGACTGCAGACGCCCTGGATCTGAATAAATCTTATTTGAGCACTCTGATGAATGAGGTCCTCGAAACCGGATTCACGGACTACCTGAATTCCGTAAGGATCGCGAAGGCCAGGGAAATGCTTGACAATACGGGAATGAGTGTGAATGAGATCTGCCAGGCGACCGGCTTTAATTCCGTACAGAATTTCATCCGGGTATTCAAAAAATATGTGGGGATGACACCCGGGCAGTACCGGAAACAGCAGGACGGGACATAAACAGCTGCCAAATGAACATCTGATCAGAAATGAACAGATGTTCTTTTTTTCAAACGATCAGCCATGAACAGATCATCGGAATATATTCATGCTGAGCTGACTCTGATATATTGATGGCGGAAACAGTTATTAACCTGCACACAATATATTTTAAGAGGTGACTGATTCATGAAAAAAATGAAATTATTCGCAGCAGTTCTGTCAGCCGCTGTGCTGGCAGCAGGGGCATCCTTCACTGCACTGGCAGCCGAAGGAGACATTTCCCTGGCAGGCCTTTCCATCGTGACGGCAGTACAGGATGGAAAGAACATTTCCTTTAATCCCGATGTGACAGACTATACCTTCAATGTGCAGTCTGACTGCTATGGCGTCAAGATCATGGCTGTTGCACCGCAGGGCGCGTCGATCACCATCAACGGCGAGGCTGCAACCTCGGGCATGGGAAAGATCGTAAAGATCGATGACAGCATGCCGTCCTATGACATTGTCCTGGAGACTCCGATCCCTGTTACAGTCACGAAGGGCGATGCGAGCAAAACCTATACCATCAATGTAGTCAGAGACTGCGATACCTGGGCATACAACCTTTTCCAGGCAGGCGAGTATTTTGATGCGGCCAATAATGTCAATATTCCTTATCAGCTGTATGTCCCGACCAATTACGATCCCTCGAAACAGTATCCGATCGTATTTGCGCTTCATGGTTCCGGACAGAGAACCCAGTCCGTAGACATGGTCTTAAAGCGCTATCAGATGGCAACTGTCTGGGCAAAGGATTCCGAGGCGGGAAGAAATCAGTGCATCGTTCTTGCGCCCCAGTGCAAGATGGATTCTTCCGTCACTGCTTCCGACAACTGGACCACTCTGATGGGCTACCGCAACGGCACAGCGGACAACCCCTACACTCCCATGAAGTATCTTGAAGGCGCCTACAATCTCCTCTTAAAGATCATGAATGATTATTCTGTAGACCCGTCCAGAGTATATATGACAGGTCTCTCCTCAGGCGGCTTCGGTACCTACGCGCTTGCGATTGAACATCCGGAGACCTTTGCGGCCATTGCACCTGATGCAGGCGGAGCGGATCCCGCAAAGGTCAGCGCGCTCAAGGGAATCCCGATGTGGATCTTCCATGCGGCAGATGACCCGCAGGTAAAGCCGGATGAGTATTACTACACAACTCTTCAGGCACTGAGCGCAGCAGGCATCCCGTACAGAAGCACCCTGTATGCACCGGGCACCGTTTTCGGCACCTCGGCACACTTCTCCTGGGTCCCCATGTACGCGAATCAGACCTTCAGAGACTGGCTCTTCCTTCAGAAGAAATGATCTGAAAAGTAAAACCGGTTAACCCCTTTGTAAATGAATAATGGTAGAAAGCAGGCCGTTCCGGTTTACCGGGCGGCCTGTTTTCCTCCTATCCGACGATTGCCCCGAAGCCTGCGGGAGGATACAATAAGAACTGTAAAGTGACAATGTGTGTTCCGTTCGTTCATGCTTTCACGTCTGCATGACCGGACACATAGCCTGCAGAAGCGGATAGCCGAAGCAGGCTTCATTATTCGCAATATAGGCGGAAGAGAGGAGAAATTTATGTCAACAAGAAAGACAATGCTCACCACCCTGATCCTTGCAGGTATCTTTGCAGCGATGCTCAGCATGTCTGCCATGGCCGCTTCCTTCTCGAAGTTCTGGAAGCAGACTTCCGGCGGCAGCTGGTATGTGGAGGACAATGCCGGGAAGCGGATCACCAATGCCTGGCTTTGTGACGATGCCGTCCCGGAGAACGGAAAGAATGTCTGGTACCTCTTAGATGAGTGGGGCAACATGATCACCGACGGCCTCGTACAGGACGGGACCGGCAATTACTACAGCCTCGAGACAGAACACAACGGCTACTACGGCATGCTTCGCTACCGCTCCGGCAATTACGGGGGGATCTTGCTGAACCTGGAAAGCTCCCATGCGGGTGCATTTGCCGCGATCAAGAACGCTGACGGCGTGCAGGCCCTCCGTGCGAAGTACGGACTCCGCGACGTGTCCTTCATCAACAACAGCAATATCGTCTACACCAGCAGCTTCGGCCCCTATGAGGAGGATTACAGCGGCACCTATCAGTTCAGGAACGGCCAGACCTGGTCCGGCATGTTCACCCTCACGAAGGTCGACAAGGATCATTACCGCGTGACCAAGGACGAGGAGGGGGACGTCCGGAGCGCAGTCCTGACCCGTGACTATACCTACGAGCAGAGCAGCTCCCCGACCTTTGTGATCAGCAGCTGCAGCGCTTATTCTCATGAGAGCGACTTAAATGACGGGGGCTATATCACGATCGTCGGCGAGGAGCTTTATACCCACGGCCTGTACTATGAAGGTGACGGCGGCTGGGAGGCTGCCGCGATCTACGTGAAGACCTACGGCTGATGGATCAGCTGCCGAAATATCTGTAAAGAAGCGGTAAATGAAAGAGCACCGGTACCAAACCGATGCTCTTTTTGTATGGATGTTTATTAAATCTCCGGTTACAAATGCTGCAGTGCTTAGAAGTAGCATTCGCCTGCGGCATTGATCGGCCAGCCGTTGATGACCGTGTTGGTGACCATGCGGCCGTCGCCGCCCACATAGTACCAGATGTGGGAGTCGGTCCTGCTCTGGATCCACTCGTTCACGAGCATGTCGCCGTCTGCTCCGACATAGTACCAGGCGTCGGTCTGGACCCACTGGTTGGCTGCCATGTTACCGGCGCCGTCAAAGTAATACCACTTGCCGTTGATGAGCTCCCAGCCGTTCGTCGCGTAGACTCCCGGGGACTTCTGATACTTCCAGATGCCGTTGATGAGCTGCCAGCCGTTGTTTGCGGCGGGGCCCTGGGTGGTCGCGGGAGTCGCGCCCGGGCCTGCGGCGCCGCTGGGGATCGAGGAAGAGGAGCTGGAGCTCCGGATCCGGTTCAGGTCCGAGGTGTCGATATAAACATAGTCGGACTCATTTTCATCCGTAATGCCGCTGCCCCAGCTTGCCTTCACGGTGAAGTAGTAGCTGCCGCTCTTATTGGCATTGGCGATCGCCTCGGTAAAGTCCACGCTTTTGCCGCCTTTGGAGGTCTTGGAGGTCACCTTGTGACCGTCACGGTAGAGGGTGACAGTGTACTTTGCCTTGGACTGGTAGTCGGCATCCCAGTGTGCGATGTAGTGGGAGGTGCTGGCGCCCCAGTAGCAGTCGTCGATCTCGGAGCCATAGTAGACGTTGCTGCGGGATGAGCCTGAAGAGGAGGGGGTATAGAACAGCTCCTTGAACTCCGCTTCGCTGAGCTCGACGCCATATTCGGTGTCAATGACGTTGCCGCGGCTATCGTAGATGGTGATGGAGCTGCCTCTGGCGTTGTACTCGATCCGTGTGCCGTCACTCATGCGGACGACAGCGCCGTTGCCGGTGGAAGAGTAGGTGTCTGCAAATGCGGGCATCACAGCTCCGAGAGAAACGGCGAGCACCGTGGCACACAGGCCTGCAAATAAGCTTCTTTTTTTCATAATGTCAAACTCCTTTTAAAATACGGGGTTGAGTATCAGAACTCGTACAGTTACATTATAAATAAAATGAATAGTCTTGAAAACAGCCCGTCATGAATTGAAAAGGAATTGAAAGAAATTGCAGGAATCATTCAGTTCCTGTTATGGAAGTTAGTGTGAGCAGACCGAAAACGAAGCCTTGATAATTTTTCCCATAAATGACGCGGTGCGAAACCGATGAAAATCGAATGCCGAAGCAGTCTCTGCGATAGCAGTTTCTTATGGACAGGAGCGAGGCGGGATGAGTATAATCGGCTTAAAGGCACAGCCGATTACAGCAGATAGAGTATTAAGGAGGAATCATTCGTGAAGAAGAATGTCGGGATCATTTCCACCCGCCCCGCGATGGCGAAATTCTATGCCGGGATCATCCGGGGGCTTGCGAGTGATTTTATCGAGCTTCACACCTGCTCTGTCGAGGATGAAAGCATCCGCTCAATGCCGCCCTGCGATCTCTATGTGAGCTCCGTGACGAGCTACGACGTGATGATGGACCGCTGGGTCAGGGACTATCTGCCCGATGAATCGCAGATCGTGCCGATGGAGGTCTCCTTTTCCAGGGCGGCAGTCGACCTCCTTCGGACCTATCCGGAGGGGACAAAGGCGATCCTTCTCAACCAGAATAAGCATATGACCATGGAGTGCATCGCGCAGCTCTATCACCTCGGGATCTCCAACATCGAGTTCTATCCCTGCTACCCGGGGATCGAGAAAGTCCCGGAGCTGGATCTTCTGTTTACGGTTGGCGAGCCTGATCTGGTGCCGGAGGGTATTACCCGCGTGATTGACATCGGCTCGAGGCTTCCGTCCGCAAGCACCCTCTGCGAAATGGCTTTAAAGCTCGGCAATCCTTTCTTCCTCGAAAGCGGCCATTTCCGGCGCTACCGGAACCGCCTTGCCAATGCCGATTATTCGCTCTTTAAGATCTCCTCGGAAAACCTCACGAATGAGAGTAAGCTTGAGATGATCCTCAACTCCCTTGATGAGGGCATCGTCTGCATTGACGAGAACAATGAGGTAACTCTGATCAACCGCGAGGCCCGGCGCCAGCTCGACGTGAGCCGCTCCGAGGTCCTCAACAGAAAGGTATCTGCGGTGCTCCCGATGCTGCCCTTTGAAGCCCTGTGGAAGCAGGCGGAGGATCTGTCAGAAGCAACGGACAGCGAAGGGACGGAGCAGGATGCGGGCAATGCACCCGCCGCAGGTCCTTTGCTCCGCCCGGCAGGTCCCTTCCTCCTCAATATCCGCGGGATAGAGCTTGGCGTCACGGTATTTCCCTTACGGATCGGAGACCAGAACATCGGCGCGTTTGCCGCTCTGCAGGGCTTTCACGAGTCAGAGCGGCAGCAGAATACGCTGCGCCTTCAGAAAACGAGAAGGAGCCATACGGCAAGGTCGACCTTCGGGGATATCATCGGATCCTCCCCGGAGCTGATCCGGGCCAAGGGGATCGCACGGCAAATGGCGTCCAATGATGCAGCGATCCTCCTCGAAGGAGCAAGCGGCACCGGCAAGGCACTCTTTGCCCAGGCGATCCATAACGCATCCCAAAGAGCAGGGGAGGCCTTCGTCACGGTTTCCTGTGCGGCATTAAACGACGAAATGCTCGAGACGGAACTCTTCGGCTATGCGGAAGGCTATAACGGGAGCAGCAGCGGACGGACGGGCCTGATCGAGTTTGCCCACCGGGGAACGCTGTTTTTGGACAGCATCGAATCCATGAGCAACCGCATGCAGGCCTATCTCCTCAGAGTCCTGAGGGAGAGGGAGTTCACCCGTCCGGGCTCGGATGAACCGGTCTCCGTAGACGTGCGTGTGATCTCCGCAACCTCGGAGGACATTCTGAAAAAGGTCCAGGAGGGGAGCTTCCGCAGGGATCTTTATTACCGTCTCAATGTCATCCCAATCCACATCCCGACCCTCTGGGAGCACCGTTCGGATGTGGCGCAGCTGATCGACCACTTCCGTAAGAAAAAGGATGCCGAGTTCGAGCTTACTGACCGGGCGCGCGTCGCCCTTCTGCAGCATCGCTGGGAGGGAAATGTCCGGGAACTGGAGAACTGCATCGAGTACCTCAAATACACCGGCATCCGGATGGTGGATATCGATGACCTTCCCGATGTCGTCAAGGAATCAAGGAGCCGTGCACAGCTTCGGGCAGAGCTGGAGAAAAAGAGCGGTCTGCAGTACAGAGAGTATCTTGTCCTCCGGGAACTGGGCGGGGTCTACGGCAGCGGTGCGGGGCTCGGACGGCAGATGCTGGTCACCCGCTGCTTATCCCATGGCAATGCCCTCTCCGAGCATGAGGTGCGGGAGATCTTAAAAAAACTGGACGAAATGGGACTTGTTTTGATCCGACCGGGACGCGGCGGAAGCTGCCTGACGGAAGCTGGGTATCTGAAATACCGTCAAATCGCCCACGAAGGCGAGGAGACGCAGGCGCTTTTGTGATATAATACATAACAAGAAGCCCTTTCGCAGCAAAAAAATGTTCCGGAAATATAAACGGGATATAAATTGGAGATAACTGGATTATTTAATAATTATCGCCAATATATGTCCCGTTTTTTGATTGCGTGTACTTCAGGGCGTACATATAATAAAGTTATCGAGGTGCAGAATACAGCTGATTCCTGCCGCCTCAGAAAACGAACCCGAAATCGGATCCGGCCGAAGTTTAAACGATCCTGACGGAGGGTTCAGGGCTCCTTTCATCGCGGCGCAGCATAATGCGTTACAGTGTATTGAGCTTTTGCACAGCCTGTAAAAGGATCGTACAGGATCCAAAAAACGGGCCGAGAACGTATTTTTGTATGAAAGAGGAGGAAAATATGGCTGGCGAAAAGAAAAATCTGGGCGGACTTGCGTTTCTGCCCCTGCTTGTATTCCTGGCACTTTACATCGGCACCGGCGTGATCCTTACGATCATGG
>Ga0256404_1012074_pt1 | contig 11339 bp, 10 predicted proteins | sample RumenRJG_01DNA_FD_185990 | JGI IMG/M metagenome (GOLD analysis project Ga0256404, IMG submission 185990) | Bovine rumen microbial communities from Lethbridge, Alberta, Canada - RJG_01 | ecosystem: Host-associated > Mammals > Digestive system > Stomach > Rumen | place: Canada: Alberta | collected... | reverse complement strand
GGCCAACTGAGCTAAAGAGGCAGGTGGGCAAGCGATTCTTATCGCGCCGCTACAACCAAGTACCCTTGCTACGTTCCCGTCCTGGGGGATTCCGAGGGAGCTGGCCGTAAGAGACTTGCCCATGTCATCCGAGAGCCTTGCTCTCAAATGCGGGTGCAAAGTTAAGACAAAAAGCCGAATTAAGGAAAAGAAAAGCGATGAAATGTTATTATTTAACATTATTTTCCAACGTGCCCCTCTCTTCTACCTCTTAAAATGCGTACCTTTGCAGACGAAATATGATAAACGTCACCGCACTTATACAGCTCAAGGCTTTTGCCCGTCAGGATGGCTTTTTGCTCTTCCTGCTTTGGATTGCATCGTTCGCAGTCATCGTCACGAATCCTATGTCTTCATGGGGTAGTTTGTTGGCCATGGCTACACCGTTTTATGTCGGCTATCTTTTGGCCCGTTTCCGAAATTATGCCCTTGACGGAGCAATCTCGTTCCGCCGTGGACTGGCATTCTCCCTTTACACGTTCTTTTACGCCTCTCTGCTTTTTGCCGTGGCACAATACGTGTATTTCCGGTTCCTCGACAATGGGGCCTTGATGACGATGCTCATTGCCAGCGTCAAGACTTTGGAACCGTTTTATAAGGCGCAGGGTATCTCGGTGAACGAGCTCCAGAATTCGCTTTCGATGATCGGTCAACTCTCACCCATTGAAGTGGCTTTTGTCTTTATGATGCAGAACATCCTCATCGGTGCCGTCCTCAGTTTCCCCATCGCATGGATCGGTAAGCGGACAATTATCCGAAAGAATCTTCACCACGGAGAGCAGTTCAACAACAATATGAATAACAACGACATCAATCATGATGATGCCGGTAATGATAGAAACAATCTTTAAGAATGGATATATCTGTAGTAGTACCCCTTTATAACGAAGCTGAGTCGCTACCGGAGCTGCACGCCTGGATACAGCGTGTGATGAATGCCAACGGCTTCTCCTATGAGATAATCTTTGTCAACGATGGCTCGACCGATGGCTCTTGGAATGTCATCAAGACCATTGCGGCCAAGGACCCGAACGTGCATGCCATCAAGTTCCGCCGCAACTACGGCAAGAGCCCTGCACTCTATTGTGGTTTCAAAGCGGCTCAGGGCAATGTAGTTATTACGATGGATGCAGATCTGCAGGATTCTCCCGATGAGATTCCCGCACTCTACAAGATGATCACGGAAGAGGGTTACGACCTCGTTTCCGGTTATAAGAAGAAACGCTATGACCCGTTGTCAAAGACCATTCCCACGAAGCTCTTCAATGCTACTGCACGTTGGATTAGTGGCGTACATAACCTCCATGACTTCAACTGTGGTCTGAAAGCTTACAAGAAGGATGTTGTAAAGAACATAGAGGTATACGGCGAAATGCACCGATACATTCCTTACTTGGCCAAGAACGCCGGCTTCGATAAGATCGGTGAGAAGGTCGTGCACCATCAAGCCCGTAAGTACGGACATTCGAAGTTCGGCATCAACCGTTTTTTCAACGGCTATCTCGACTTGCTGACGCTGTGGTTCCTCACCAACTTCGGCAAGAAACCGATGCATGTCTTCGGCTTCATTGGCTCGATGATCTTCTTCATTGGCTTCGTCTCCTTGGTGTGGCTTCTCGTGGAGAAGGCTATCTCGCTCAGCAACGGCATCTATGGGGATTTGCTCTCAAGTCATGCCTCATTCTACATCGCACTGACGGCACTCATCCTCGGCTCACAGTTCTTCCTCGCCGGTTTCCTCGGTGATCTTATCAGCCGACAGAACCCACAGCGCAACGATTATCAGATCGCAGAGACACTCTAATTATGAGAAAACTGCTTCTTTTCCTCTTCATTGCCGCCGTCTTCGAGGCGTGCTCCAGTGTAGACTGTCCATTGAACAACACAGTCTACACCAACTATGTCCTGCGCGGCCCCGTGAAGACATTGCCCGACACGCTCACGATCTCAACGATGACAAGTGATGGCAGCGATTCTGTCATCATCAATCAGCAGGTCAATACCGACTCGTTCTCCTTGCCAATGAGCTTCTTCCGGGATGAGGACATATTCGTCATGCAGACCAATCACCTCTTCGACACCATTGTGGTGCGGAAGACAAACACGCCACATTTCGAGTCGGTAGACTGCGGTGTCAACTATTTCCATACTATCACTGACGTACGGTTCACGCGCCACGCCATCGATTCGGTAGTCATCAACAACAACAGCGTCAACTATGATATCTCGAAAAAGCATTTCTATATCTATTTTAAGGAGTATCGCCTGTAGCCTTCTGCTGTTTTGTACGCTGACCATTGCCGCTCAGCGTCCGCAAGGAAACAGTCAGCCGCAGCATCTCTCTAAGGATGAACAGCTCAGGCTCCGCATGAAAGCTATCGACGACTCTATCCCCTGGTGGCGTGGCTTCGAGATCAAAGCCGATATCGTTGGACCGATCCAGCACGCTGTGTCTTCTTATGGTCAATATGAGGTCGGTGTGCGCTTCAATCTTAAGGACAAATATTTCCCGGTTGTAGAGTTAGGCTATGGCAGCGCCGACGAGAACAATGTCACGACGCTCACACATTATAAGACATCCGCCCCTTATGGTAAGATCGGTATCGACTTCAATATGATGAAGAACAAGCATGATATCTACCGGCTTTATGGCGGCGTGCGATATGCTTACACCAATTTTAAGTTTGATATTGACCATCCCGACGTTATTGATCCCGTATGGGGAGACAAAGGTCCGTTCACCTTACATGATGTCAAGGCTTACTATCACTGGATGGAGGCCGTCTTTGGCGTGGATGCCAAGATTGTGGGTCCCGTGCATCTCGGTTGGACTGTCCGCTACATGCGTCGCCTCTTTTATGACGATGGCGACTTTGGTAACTCGTGGTACGTACCAGGTTATGGTAAGCAAGGCGGCTCGCATATCTGGGGTACTTTTGAGGTTCTCTTCGAGTTTTAGCAGGGTGCGGGGGTTGGCTGTGGAGGGTCGTCCGCACCCCTTATGGCAAAGCCTCTTCTTGAGTTCTGTGTGCTGCCCTTTAGGGCGGCAATAATATAAACGACATGAAAAAGAAAAATATCTTCAAGCTTCTCTTCCTCGCGTTTCTTATCGTGGCATCGGTGATCATCATCCGCCAGCAGCGTACGACGCCATACCAGCACGACACGGGGTTCATCTTCGGCACGACATACAGCATCACTTACCAGTACGACAAGGATCTGCAGAAAGAGATAGAGGCTGAGATGAATGAGGTCGATGCTTCGCTTTCTCCGTTCAATAAGCAGAGCATCATCACAGCTGTGAACAATAACAAGCCCGTGAAGCTCAACGAGAAGTTCACGGAGGTCTTCAATCTCGCTGAGAAGGTATCGAAAGAAACCGGCGGTGCCTTCGACATCACGGTAGCACCTCTTGTCAACGAGTGGGGCTTCGGCTTCAAGAAAGGCGTTGCACCAACGAAGCATGTCATCGACTTGCTCCGTCAGATTATCGGTTATCAGAAAGTGGCGCTCGTCAATGGACGCATCGTGAAGAAGGACCCACGCATCAACCTCGACTGCTCAGGCATTGCCAAAGGTTACGGCTCCGACTGCGTGGCGAACCTCCTGCGCAAGCACGGCATCGAGAACTTTATGGTAGAGATCGGTGGTGAGATCGTCACATCGGGTATCAACCCCGACCGCGTGCCTTGGAAAATCGGTGTCACGAAACCTGTTGACGATCCCACACAGCAGAACGGGGAACTGCAGACGGTGCTCAATGTCACCGACAAGGCCATGGCAACGAGTGGCAACTACCGCAACTTCTATTATAAAGGTGGCAAGAAATACGCTCACACGATCGATCCGAAGACGGGGTATCCCGTGCAGCATAACATCCTTTCCTCAACAGTCCTTGCCGACAACTGCGCCACTGCTGATGCCTACGCCACGGCTTTCATGGTTCTCGGCCTCGACAAAGCTAAAGCTGTCCTTGAGCGCCATCCCGAACTGATGGTCTACTTCATCTATAGTGACAAGCACGGTAAGAACGCTGTGTGGTATTCACCGTCGATGCGAAAGGCTATCGCAAAATAAGGGTTCATTCGATAAATCAATACACGCTTATGAATATTTCCGACGATCTTTATTTCACACGGATTTTAAAGATCTTAAAGATTTTCGGCTTCGCCGATTACGCGGTGATGCTGAAGGGGTGTAACCGTAATATGGTGTGCTGTGGTTGTGTAGCTGCGAAGCAGCGTAACCATCTTTTAAATCTTTAAAATCCGTGTGAGAAAATATCCATGTGAGTATGTACGCATTTAACGGATAAATCCAAATCAGCTTCAAATATGAAATGGGACACCCTTGCTTCGCTTCCCCTCTTCATGGGCATGAGCCAGGAAGAACTCGGAGGCATCATGACACAGTTTCGTATTGACTTTAAGAAGTTCGAGGCGGGCAAGACGATTGTCAAGCGAGGTGATCCTTGTGGTAAACTCGTCATTGTGGGTAGTGGCGACATCCTCTGTCAGGCTCGTTCCGACGATGGAGCCTATAGCATGGAGGAAGTCCTCTCTGCTCCCGTCATGATGCAGACCAACGGCATCTTCGGTCGGTTCCAGGTCTATACTCATACCGTCAAAGCCGTGACCCCCGTCAGCACCCTCACCTTTGAAAAAGAGGAGATACAGAAACTCCTTGCTTCTTCGCTGATCTTTCGTCTCAACCTCGCCGGCATCCTCTCAACAAAGTTACAGAAAAGCGAACAACGCCTTTGGGAACAGCAGTATGTTCCTCATGGTTCCACTGACGATGAAAAAGACGTTGATGCCTTGCAGCATCGTATCAAAGAGTTCTTGCGCCAGCGTTGTCTTACCCCTGTAGGCCCCAAGACCTTCTTCATCAAGATGACAATTCTCGGCTCCATCCTTGGCAAACGTCGCCAAGAGATCTCCATCGCCCTCAATGGGATGCAGGAGCAAGGACTCGTAAAACTCTCAAGAGGAAAGATCGTTGTGCCACAGATGCAAAGAATTTAGGGCCATCATGTGTTGTCTTTGTTGTATAAGTTGCACCAGTTGTTGGATGAGATTTCGACAACATAGACAACAAACACAACATAGACAACTTTTATATTCGTTCTCTTACAGTTGAATATGATTCTTTGTCACGTGAAGATTAATCGGCTGCCGCGTGATGACTGATCTGCTGACGTTCGCCGAACAATCGTTTGACGTTCGCCGAACAATCGTTTGTCGTTCGGCAGCCGATTGCCTGGCGTTCGCCAAACGATCGGCTGCCGTTTGCCGAACAGTCTGCTGACGTCCGTAAGTCGAGCGACTGTAGATCGACGAAAGAGGTGGAATAATCGCTAATAAAAATTCCCATTAACCTTCCATTCATTGAACATCCATCGTGTTGTCAATGAACGGAAGATTAATGGGAACTGATGGTTTATAAGTGTATCGCTTCAACCTTCCCAGTAGGGGAGGGAAGAAGATTTATTTAGTCGCCGTCATCCCAAGGATTATAGTTCGGGAAACGACGCTTGGCACCAATGTCAGGGTCATTAATGGGGTTGTTAGGATCCTCAGTTGATATTGGAGTACTTGGAACCGTTGGAGTTCCTGTTCCTCCATTGATCTGCATTTTCGACTCGCCGTCCAACAATGCATCTTCTGCCATGGGGATGATCTCCGATGCTGGTTTTATATATACTCTTCTCATTTTTCTATTACTTTATTAGAACCTTTCTGTTTCCGATGATATAGACACCTGCGGGGAGCGAGTGACTGAGGATTGTAGCGTTATTGCCTTCTACGGCTGTACCTACCGGTTGTCCCAGCAGATTGTAGACCATCGTTGTATGCCCATGCAGACCTTCCTCTACTGCCTTGATGGCTGTAGTGCTGGAGCCGTTCACGTTAAACGAAAGCGGTTTAGCACTACCGGACGTTTTTGTATCCTCAATCCAGAAGCGCAGAGCTTTGATATTATGCTTCGATGTAAAGCGGTACAGCGTACCTCCACTGAAGCCATACACACCCTCGTGCTCAGTGTTTGAGCCAGGCACGCATGGAGTAGTAGTCGGGTTGATTGGGTATTCTTCAGTGCCTATTGAGCTGACGTAAGTTCCATAGATTGTGATACCATTATGCTTATTAATGTCTGAATAGACAGTAGAAGCACGGCCATCTGTAAGAGACATATCTTTATAGCTGACTCCATCTATCACATAGAGCGGACCAGTAATGGCACTTGCAAATCCTTTTGCAGTGTATGAACTCTTGTCATCATATGTCGGGCTCGATGTCGGATAGATGAGATAATTGACACCTTTTGTCAGATACTCTTCATCTCGGCTTGTGGGCTTGGTCACAATGTTGAAGAGAATCCTGTTAGGATCACTCGAATCCAGTCCTGTTGAACAGAACTGTGCCAAAGACGCATCCTCGCCAAAGGCGTTGTAGAACTGCTGAAGAGTCAATGAAACCGGTAGTACGATACTGTTCCACTTACCTTGGTTGAGTGTGCGCTTCAAGATCATTCTAGCGGAAGTATATGTACTACCTTTTGCGTAGTTACTCTTCTTTTCCGTGTCACCTGTAGCAACACCACTCTCATTGTCGGACTTCGTCCAGTCCTCATTGATCACAAACTCCTCGTTGCAAGGATTCTCGTCAATGCAGTCAGGTATACCATCATTATCAGCATCATTGCGCGTCACTACAGCAGCCAGCTGGATGCCTTCCTTAAGAGCATCAACACCATTACCGTAGACAATCTGAAGCTGGTTGAAATCTCCATTTGACTTCATGAAGAGTACAGCCTGATTGTTCACCTGAATAACGTTAAGTCCGAGAAGGCCCCAATCCTTACTACTTGGTGAAACTAAAGTGCCATCCTTGTAAGTCTGTAAGTACATATCACTAGCTACGCTTAAGTTAGCTAAGCCTGTGATATTATTGAGTACTACACCAACTTCCTGATTCTTTTTATAAGTCCGACCAAGATTTACACCAATCGTAATCTTATTAAGGGCTTCAACAGTTTGTGCCATACCCAAATAAGTAGACAGTGAGCCATCAACAAGATTAGACATATTTGTAAGATAAGTGAGCACGGAAGCTGTGCCTGAAATACCTGTAAGGTTACCATCTATATAAGCGCCTTGATCTTTGCTGACGATATTCACGCAAGAGGTTAATGCTGCGTTATCCTCTGCCTCGGCTGCGGTCTCCGGCTCCATGTAAGCATAATAGATACGTACATCAGAGAGATTGACAGAAAGAGTACCACTCTTCCAAAGAGCAATTTCATCGAAGGTGGTGCCTGCTGGTATCTTAATTGACCATTTTACCTTCTGTGAATGTGTAGTACCAACTAGATTAGCTGATACTGCTTGAGAATTGGAGACAACATTTGTTATGCTTGTCTTCCCATCATCTGACTTCGTAACTTCCGTTCCATTGTTATAGAGGCGGATATTGAAGAAATTGAGAAGATCCAAACTCAAAGATGTTCCTGACATTTCAACCTCGAAGCCTACACGCATAGGTTCAGTTGTTGTAATAGTGCCATTCTCTTTCTTCACGCCTACGATACGTATATTATCAAGTGCGGATAGGCCACCAGTATATTCAGCATAATCATCGATGGAGGGCGTTACAATGTTCGCTGCATTCTTCAGATTGCTGATTGAAATGAGGGAGCCGGATATCTGATGATTTTCATCGGAAAGAGTCCAAGAATCACTGGTTGAACCTGTATTAACAAGGTATTGCTCGTCGGTATTTACCGAAGGTGAACAACCTTTAACGATTGTAACCGTTTCCTTACAAGGGTTCGTCATTTTCGCATCGACATCAGCCTTGGATGTTGCAGTAATAACGTAATTTCCGGTTTCTGTCATACCGGAAAGCGTAGTGGATGTACCGGAAGCAGAAGATAAAGTTGCACTGGCACCATCTGGCTCGCTTGTTATTGCCCAGTTAACGTCTTGCTTGGCTGTAAGATCATAGCTGGTCACATCATCACAGACGCTGGCGTCAGCTGATACTCCTAACTCGCAAGCGTGAATAGAGTTAGTAGGATTTACCACAAAGGCATCATTAATATCAAACCCGCCTAAGTCAAGTTTTACTCCCGTATAGAAATCTATTTCAGCCTTACTAAAGTCATGACTAGCGGTTACGATCACCTGCCTCTTTTCACCACCAATAAGTGCTAATCCCAACACTTCAGCAGAAATATCATGCTCCTCTACTTCTTTATCATCAATATTATAGAGCTTAATTTTGGTCCAAGCACCTACAGAAAGGTTGAGAGCACTTGCAAATGTAAAATCAAAACCAATCTTAGTGCCTGCCTTAAAAGTCTCCGTCTGATCCTGATCTTCCGTACTTGGCGTAACTGTTACAGCAGCACTTCCCTGAAAACCAACAGTCAAAATAGGAGTAATCGTAATTCCATTGGTTAGATTCTCATCAATCAAATCACCAGAATCCAACGCTTTAAAGGGAATACCTAAAAGTACAGCATTATATCCTTCTGCAGAGATGTTCATTGTCGGACGTCCTTGATTCCTACTATATTCCTTTATACCCTCCTTTGTGAGATAGGTCTTGTCGCTACCTACAAAAGCATACTTGATATTTAGAACATCAAGCACACCTGCTTTGATGCCTACAGGAACAAGTGCTATCTCATCAAAGGCTGCAGGGGCTTTTCCCTTGATCTCGAACTCAACATCATCGGTACTGATACTTAGAACCGAGAGATTGAGCAGACCTGTCGTTTGTTCGCCGCCTACAGCTCCAACACTTTTACCATCTTTATAGAACTGTACCATGAAAGAACTGGCAAGGTTAAGGTCCAATACCTTAGCACCCTTTGTAGCCTTAATAAGAAATCCAGCCTCTGTACCGGCAGCATACGAGTCCTTCATGTCGCGGACGCTTACAATAGGGTTATAACCTGTAGTAGCAGAGACGACAGACTTAAAGCTGGCATAATTTGTCAGATCTTGATCCATCATATTGCCAAGATTCTCTACAGTTGAAGCAACACCCACAGAAACGCCGATCGTATTGATCTGGCATTGAGGACTCGTCAAAGCTCTACGAGTCTTCAGATAGTTCTCTCCCGACGGGTCGCTTTGTTGCCATGTCGCGGCCCTTGCTCCCAGCGAGAACGCCAAGACGCAGAAGAAGAGCATTGATTGCAACACCCTTCTGAATTTTAGGTATTTATTTACCATATTGCGAAAATATTTAATAGTCGAAATGATGTGGATGAAATTAGTCGAGGACGCAGGCGCCTACGGGTTTCCATTCTTTGTTTGTGTTGTGGTCATTGGCAACCTCTTGCGCTTGAATGTGATCACTCGCACCGCTTGCAGCAAGCAGATAGTGTTCGGTCTCTTCGGCTACCACCACTATCTTTGGCTGGACATACTTCTTTTTCTTTTTCATATTATCACTCCTTTCCTAAAAAGACATTGGGTATATTTCTTAAAATCGTGTTGAGGTATGGGCATGCAGAATCACGCATACTTCCCACAATAGGAAATACACGACCCCTTGCGCATATTGCTATGCGCTGCATAAAGACGGTTGGAAAAATGCGAGAGAAAGTTAGTAGTCGGTAGAGGAACGTGGGTAAAGCAGTATGAATTACCCCCCTATAGCTTCACAACCAGCCTTATTATCCAATATCGGCTGGTCTACTAACTGTAGCGACCTACACATGTCTTTTTTACTTTAAATGTTACTTACTAACTGTATATCTCGAAAGCCTTTCGGCTGACATCATACCTATCTTATGAATACTTTTCTAATGCTTATTGAAAGTGGGGCGGACGGCCACAAGGACCGCACCCTGCAAGCGGGATGATCCCGAATTGGCGCCGCAAATTTAGCACTTAATTATTTAACCAACAAAAAAATCCTGTTATAATTTGATAGTAGCTACGCAACAATTAAGCTAAATTTGTGCAAATGTAAGTATTAATTAACGGGTTAATATGTAAGTTTTAACAAATTGTAAGTTGTACGCTTTCTCAGTATTACAGTGAGTTACAAAGAATGGATATGTAATCAATACAACCTTATACTTTTGGATTGTAAGTATAAGGGAAAAATGAGGATTTAACAGTTGAAAGGCCTGACGGCCCCACCCCTACTGGCCCCACTGGCCCCACCCCTACCCCTCCCCCGTCCAGGGGAGGGAGATATTACAAAGATAAACAATTCATTGCTCCGACCTCTTGAAGCATATCTCTCCCTCCCCTGGATGGGGGAGGGGTAGGGGTGGGGCCAGTAGGGTCGTTAAGGGAGAGGGCTTCTTATCTCTCCACTGCATACCTGTGCAGCACCTTCCTCACGGATCCTTTCCCGGCAAAGAGTTCACGGACCATGCCTTCGATGCGATCTCCAAGACCGGCCTTGTAAAGGTCTACGCCGAAGATGTCGGCACGACTATACAGCGCATGCAGGCAACTGAAGTCCTGATCGGCCTTGCCGATCTCAAGCGGTGCCACGATGGGCTGGAGCTCAGCAAGCAATGGGTCGGAAGAAGGTTCGAAAGGCTTGCCTTCGTCGTCGATACCTTTCAGGTAACGCGCATAACCGGCGAGAACAAGCGGGATAAGGATGAGGTTGTCGGTGTCGAGGCCGCGTGCGAGGTATTTCTTGATTGTCTCGCCGAAGCGGATCGGCAGTTTCTGACTCGTGTCCATGGCGATACGTTGCGGCGTGTCCGGCATGAACGGGTTCGGCAAACGCTTGTTGATGAAAGCACCGATGAACTCATAAGGATTGAGGATGCCGGGATCAGTGACGACAGGCATGGCCTCGATGTATCCGATCTTCTGAACGAAGGCGCGGATGTCGAGATCACGGATCTCCTCCGAGATGAGTGTGTAGCCGAGCAGACAGCCATAGATCGCCATAGCAGTATGGAGCGGATTGAGACAGGTCGTCACCTTCATTGTCTCGACCTTGTCTACCGTCTCACGTGTCGTATAGATGACACCTTCCTTGTTGAGAGGCGGCCTGCCATTCGTGTATTTGTCCTCACAGACGAGATACTGCGTCTCCTCGGCATTGACGAACGGAGCGGAGACAGAACGGCGGCCCGTCTGAATGACGTCGTGGTCATCAAAGCCGTCGGCAGCGAGCAGCTCCTGAACCTTCGCGTGAGGCTGTGGTGTAATCTTATCTATCATCGACCAAGGGAATGTCACCTTTGTCTCGTCGTTGAGATAGTCAACGAACTCTTTGCTCACCAGACCCTGGCTGAGCCACTGATTAGCA
>Ga0256404_1012072_pt1 | contig 11340 bp, 10 predicted proteins | sample RumenRJG_01DNA_FD_185990 | JGI IMG/M metagenome (GOLD analysis project Ga0256404, IMG submission 185990) | Bovine rumen microbial communities from Lethbridge, Alberta, Canada - RJG_01 | ecosystem: Host-associated > Mammals > Digestive system > Stomach > Rumen | place: Canada: Alberta | collected... | reverse complement strand
AAAGGCCCAGGGATGTGGTGCCGGATGCGCCGCCGCCCCAGGTGTAAGCCGTGGCTTCTCCGTAAATTTTCTTCTTGTAACGTTTGTACCCTTCCGGAGTCAGCACAGACTGGGCTATGCCCTGCCGCACGATTTCATCTACGGGCGCCGTTACATGGCGGCGGTCCAGCTCGATTTTCTGCTCGTACCCAATGCGGGTAATATTTTCGTAGGTTACGATATCTTTCCCTTTTACGCCGGCCTTTTCAACTTTTTTCTCCCCAAAGGTCAGCTCCGGATCGTCAATGGTTTTCGTCTGGAACGGAACCTCCACTTCTTCGTGAGACACGAAGGATTTTCGCCCCAGCACATGGATCACCATGCCGTCGGTAATTTTCGTTTCCGACGACGGATAGGAAGAACGTCCTTCCATGTTGATCTTCATATCTTTCAGCACATCAGCAACAGTGTTATGATGGGTAACGAATTCTTTCGCCGTTCCGAACCGTCTGATCTGAATAGACTTCTTCCCGGGAACCATCGGTTCTGCAGGTTTAGGTGCTTCAGGTTTTATTTCATTTACTTCTGACTTTACTTCCGGTTTTTCTTCAGTATTAAACTCTGACTTCGCTTCCGATTTTATTTCAGGCTCTGTTGCTATTTCAGTTTTTGTTTTCACTTCAACGTTTTCTTTTGTTTCAGTTTTAGATTTTTCTTCAGCTTCTGTTTTAGCTACAACAATTTCTTTATTTTCTGCAACGCTTATCTGCTTTTCGCCTACAATTTCTTTTTTTACAGTTTCTTTTGCAACTTTTTCTTCAGCAATAGGTTTTGATTCTTTTACAACTTCTTTAACAACTTTCTCTTCCGCAGCAGGCTTTGTCACTTCCGCTGAAGTTTCTTTTACGGTCTTTTCTTCAGCAACCGGCTTCGTTGCTTCTTCTTTCTGTTCTGCCGCTTTTTCACTTACCGGCGCAGCAGGCTGCGGATTCGCATTGTAATAAGCGTCCGCCTGCAATTGCTGCTTCGCCGCTTCCGCCTGAGTCGGATCCAAATATATCTGATCCTGGGGCATTACATATTTTGGTTGGGCAACGGCTTCTTTCTTTTCTTCCTGAACCGGAGCTACAGATTGAACTTCTGCCGGTTTTACTTCTTCTTTCTTTTCCTGCGGCAGCACAATTTGCTTTTCCTCAACAACAGGCTTTACCTCTTGCGTTGTTCCTGTTGCAGCTTTTTCTTCAGCAATGGTTATCCGTTTTTCTTCAACAGCGGGCTTTACAACTTCTGCTGCCGTATCTTTTGTAATTTTCTCTTCCGTAACAGGCTTCGTTGCCTCTTCTTTTTTTTCTACAGTTTTTTCATTAACCGGCGCAGCGTTTTGGGGATTTGCATTGTAATAAGCGTCCGCTTCCAGCTGCTTCTTTGCCGCTTCCACCTGGCTGGGATCCAGATACACCTGTTCCTGAGGCATCACGTACTTGGACTTTCCGTCAGCAGTTGCTTGGGTCGCTGCAACATTTTCAGCGTACCCGGTCACAGGAAGCACCAAAGCGCTTACGGACAAAAGCATTCCCGCAAGCCCCTGAAGCAAACGCTCTTTAGTTAAATATATCCTGTCTTTCTTCATATCTATTCCTCCAATAACAGCATAATTTTATCATAAAAAGGTATACCGCGCAAACCTGCACCCCTTGCAGGGGGCGGCTCCACAACATCTTGGGAGGAATATTACTTTCTGCTAACAATTGTTCGTAAATTTTTATTTTACCAGCGCCGCCCCCATGGCAAAGGCTTTTTTACATTCTTCCGGAAACACGGTCTCATGGCGGAGCTTCTTGGCTTCCGGATCAAAAATCGTCCAGGGCCAGTCCAGTTTGCTGTAATCTTTCAGCTGCAGGGTATCGCCGCTGACCAGCACTTCCGTAGGCCCTACCAGCCGGGTCAGGGTCTGCTTGTAATTTTCCACCAGTCCGGTGTAATAGGTATCCGGCGCATTGCTGGTCATGATCAGCAGTACGGGAATCATATTCTGATTGCAGCAATAATTTTCTTTGTTATAAGTAAGATTCTGGAACACAAGCCGTTCGTACAAGGCCCGGAAGGCCGCGTTCATTTCCGAAAGGTAGTTAGGGGACCCAAGGATCAATCCGTCCGCCTCCCGGATGGCATCCAGCACCGGGGTCAGCCCGTCACGACAGATGCAATGGCCTTTGAATTTTTCTTTCTTGCAGCCAAAACAGGAAATGCAGCCGGTAAATTTTCCCAGCCGGTACAAATCAAATTTTATGATTTCCGCACCGGCGGCTTCCGCCCCTTTGGCAGCTTCCGTTACCAGCGTATCCGTATTCCATCCCTTACGGGGACTGGCATTCACCGCCACAATTTTTTTTGCCATAGGTGATCCCTCCAACTTTTTTATAATTTTTTTCTGTTTCTGTAACTTCTATTTCCGTAACTTCCCTGCAATTTTCTTTTTATCTTTCAGGAAGCTTGCAGCTTAACCGAAGTCCTTCTATTATTGTAAAGTTTCATTTTCTATAAAATTTGCAAAGCCTGCCAGCCTTTAGTCCGAAACATCTACATCGGGAACAATGAGAACTTCATACTCCGGATAAGCGTCCCGCACTTCTTTATAAAGGGTCTGCAGTCCCTCTTTTGCATCAATGTCAAAACTCATGACAGCGTCAAAGCGCATCTTCTTCTGGTCCACATCAATATGGAACCCGTGGAACTGCAGCACCCACTCGTGGGCCATTACCATTTCCCGCACGCGGTCCCGGATCTTCGCAGCTTCGCCGTCGCCGGTATTATATCCGTACACCCCTATGCCTACCAAAGCGATGCCAGTTTCATCGTAAACCTTTCGCTCCACCCGCCGGGTCAGCTTATCTACTTCGTCCACCGTCATGGTGTCCGGCAGCTCCAGATGAACCGCCCCGTAATCCTTGTCCGGTCCGTAATTGAACAGGATCAAATCATAAGCACCCTGCACTTTCGGTTCTTCTTTCAGCAAGTCCTTTATTTGCCGCGCCGTCTCTTTATCCGCCCGCAGGCCTAAAATATCATCCAGGGTCTCCGTGATCATTTCAATACCTGATTTAATAATAAAAAGGGAAATGATAACGCCTACATAAGCTTCCAGGGAAATACCGGTCGTAAGGAAAATAATGGCGGAGGCCAATACGGATGCGGACAGCACCGCGTCGAACATGGCGTCGGACCCGGAGGCCACCAGGGAACCGGAATTTACCTTTTCCCCCTGGGCCTTCACATATTTGCCCAGAATTATTTTTACTACCACGGCCACGGCAATAATTACAAGGGAAGTCATGCTGTAATCTGCCGCTTCCGGTTCTATGATCTTTTTCACGGATTCCACGGCGGAAGTAATGCCCGCGTACAGCACGATGCCGGCAACGATCAGGGCGCTGAGGTATTCCACCCGGCCATAACCCAGAGGATGTTTTTTGTCAGGCGGTTTGGCCGCCAGCTTGGTTCCCACAATCGTAATAACTGAAGAAAGGGCATCGGACAGATTGTTCACCGCGTCTAAAATCACTGCGATGGAATTGGAGGCAAACCCGATGGCCGCTTTAAACCCTGCCAGAAAAATATTGGTAACAATGCCGATAATACTTGTCCTGATGATGACCTTGTCGCGACTTTCGCCGACTATATTTGTTTCTGTGTCCACTGTTTCGATTCCTCTTCTTAAATTTTAATTAAAGCAGCGCTTCAATATCCTTTGCCATATCCAGAGGATCCGTAGTAGGCTCGAAGCGTTTTACCACGTTGCCTTCTTTATCGATCAGGAACTTTGTGAAATTCCATTTGATGCCATCCCCTTCCAGGAATTCCGGAAAGTTTGCCTTAAGGGCTCCTTCCAGCTTGCTGGCAATAGGATGAGACATATCAAAGCCTTCGAAACCCTTCTGTTCCGTTAAAAATTTAAACAGGGGCTGGGCCGTTTCGCCACGCACATCGCCTTTTTCAAAAATCTGGAACGTAACGCCGTAATTGAAGCGGCAGAACTGTTCGATAGCACCGTTTCCTTCCGGGTCCTGTTCTGCGAACTGGTTGCAGGGGAAGCCTAAAATTTCCAGGCCCTGCTCTTTGTACTTCATGTACAGGTCCTGCAGTCCCTTGAACTGAGGCGTAAAGCCGCACTTGCTGGCAGTGTTCACGATCACCAGCACTTTTCCCTTATAATCTGCCAGGCATTTTTCTTTGCCCTGGCTTGTTTTTACCGTAAAATCATATACGCCCATTTTTATGTCCTCCTTAATAAATTACATCTTTTAACATTATTAAATTACATCTTCAATTTTTTAATTCTTGTTTAATCCATTCGCGTTTTTTATTGCCTTCTGAAAAACGCCGCGTCCGCAGGCATTTTGTTTGTTACAGCCCCAGCAATGCGTCCAATTTCGCCTTTTCAAATCCCACCACAAAACCGTCTTTTCCTTCAACGACCGTTACCGGAACGATCAGGTCGCCGGAAATTTTGTAGCATTCGTCCCTGTCTTCTTCACTCAGTTCGATATTATGGTTTTCAAATTCCACATTTTTGGATTTCAGATACTTTTTTACCTTGTCACACCAGGGGCAGGTCGTAATAGAATACACTTTTACCATAATCAGCAGTCCTCCTGTTTTTAAAATCTTATTTTTATTTTCTGTCCGTATGCTGCAAAATGCATTCGGCATTTGCCTGCAGCCAACATATTAAACTTTGTAATACAACTATAAAAATTTTTTCCTTCAGGAACACGACGAAACATATCGTCCACTTACCCTTGCCGTAGTTTGCTCAGGTACTGTTCCGCCAAAAGAGCAGCCGTTGTTCCGTCTGCCGCAGCGGTAGTCAGCTGGCGTATCTCTTTCACCCGCACATCCCCGGCGGCAAAAACCCCCGGCAGGTTCGTCCGGCAGTCTTCCCCTGCAATGATGCGCCCGTTTTCGTCCATATCCACCTGTCCTTTAAATAAAGTCGTATTTGGGATTACGCCGATGTTCACAAAAATTCCGTCAACCGGAATTTCTTTTTCCGCACCGCTTTCTTTGTCAACAACCGTAACGGTTTCCAGTTTTCCATCCCCATGCAATCCTTTAATTTCCGTATTCAGGCAGATGGTAGCCTTTTCATTTTTCTTCAGACGCTCCTGGGAAACAATATCCGCTTTCATCTGGGAACGGTGGATCAGCAAAAGTTTAGAGGCGTATTTCGTAAGAAAATTCGCTGCGTCCACTGCCGCGTTGCCGCCGCCCATGACCGCAATGACCTTGTCCTGATACATGTGGCCGTCGCACAGCTCGCAGTAATGCACGCCCCGTCCGGCATACCTGGCTTCTTCCGGCAGAGGAAGCTTGCGCCGGTTCATGCCCGTTGCGATAATCACAACATCCGTTTCATAAATGCATCCTTCCGTCTCCACAATTTTCGGAGACTTTGTCAGGTCCACCCGCTCAATAGAATCAAACTCATCGATTTCCGCGCCGAAAGATTCCGCCTGCTGTTGTACGGTAGCAATCAGATCGCCCCCCGCAATGACCTTGTGGCCGGGATAATTTTCAATGCCGGTGGCATTGGCAATCTGCCCGCCAACCAGCGCGTTTTCCAATACCAGCACAGAAAGGTTCATGCGTCCCGCGTACAGGGCGGCCGTCAGTCCCGCCATCCCCGCGCCGATAATAATCATATCTTTCTTATTGGTTTCTTTTGGCATACACTCACTCCCTGCTTTTTTGGCAATTAATTATATATGCAATACACACTTCATTAATATTTGTCTGTTACATCCTTGCCCTGCCTGCATAAGGAATGCCGGTGCATTCTTCTACATCTTTGTTCAGGGTTACCAAATCGTCCAAGCTTAATTCATGCACAGAGGAATGACCGGTAATACGCGCAAATGTTTTCAGTTCTGACAGGCTTACGTTAAGGAAGTTCGCTACCCTCAGGGCTACCGTTTCAATTTTCAGCCGGGCCCGGAGCTCCGGATCCTGCGTGGCCACACCAACGGGACAGTTCCCGGATCCGCAAATACGATACTGCTGGCAGGCAGCGGCAATCAGCGCCGCGCTGGCTATCGCAACAGCATCAGCACCCATAGCCAGAGCCTTGGCAAAATCCGGTGAAACGCGAAGGCCGCCGGTAATTACCAGCGAAATATCCGAACCTACAGAGTCCAGATATTTCCGGGCGCGGCTTAACGCAAAAATTGTCGGAACCGTAGTCGCTTCCCGCAGGAAGAAGGGACTTGATCCGGTAGCGCCGCCCCGTCCGTCAATGGTAATGAAATCAGGTTCCGCAAACACACAATGTTCCAAATCCCGTTCAATGCGTCCCGCCGCAATTTTGATGCCGATGGGCCTTCCTTCCGAACGTTCCCGCAACATATCCACCATGGTTTTTAAATCCTCTTTGGAATTTATTTCCGGGAATTTACTGGGGCTCTGCACATCCTCGCCAGGTTTCTTCCCGCGCAGCGCCGCGATTTCCGGAGTTACCTTTTCTCCGGGAAGATGGCCGCCCATCCCGGGCTTCGTTCCCTGCCCGATCTTTATTTCAATGGCATCGGCGGTTTTCAGGTTTTCATCAGTAACGCTGTATTTATTGGGGATGTATTCGAAAATATACTTGTAGGCTGCCGCTTTTTCTTCCGGCAGTATTCCGCCTTCCCCGCTGCACATAGCCGTTTTGGCCATAGCCGAGCCTTTTGCCAGCGCCACCTTTGTTTCTTTGGAAAGAGCCCCAAAGGACATATGGGAAATATAAACCGGGCTTTCCAGTACCATCGGTTTTTTAGCGTGTTTACCGATAACCGTTTTCGTGTCTACAGGCGCATCATCTTCCAGAGGCGGCGGATTCAGCTGGGTTCCCAGCAGTAAGATGTCATCCCATCCGGGCATGGGCATCTGGGTTCCCATGGCCCCGCCAATCGTACGTCCGGTCACAGCCATTTCATGAATTTCCTTCATGTAGCGGCACCGTTCATCCACCCGTACATACGCTTCATCATAAGCAAGGGAAGATGAAGCAGGCGGCACTGCTTCGACAGACCTGTCCAGTACAGCTTCGGCAACAGGATCTGTATCCGGTTTTGCTTCTTTGCAATCCCCAATCTTCTCAAAATTTGATATTGGCTGTTTACAGATGGGGCAGCACGGAATGTCCTGCAGTTTTTTACCTTCTTTAGCCTCGTCAAAAATGGCGCCGCAGATACGGCAACGGTACACAACCATCATACATCCTCCTCATCCTTATTTATAACTGTATCTATTGTTTGCAAATCTTTTTAACTTCTGTTTATATCCGCTGATTACGCCAGCGGCAGTTCTTTTTTGTTATCCCCGTTGGGCGAAGCCACGATCAGCTTTTTCGGAGTAACAATGATGGCGCACTTCAACGCGCACGCACCCTTAAACGTATCCTCCGTAAGTTTTGCGTAATACTCGTAAACCGGGCCTTCCGTTACGCATTCCGCGCAGCCCTTTACCTGATAAGCTTCTGCCGTTTTTGGATCCGCCGCAGCGATGGCGACCATTCCATTCTGCTGAATATTGCTCAGGGTCGTTTCCAGTAAAACGGCGCCAATAGCAAATTTTCCGTCCTCGGTGATGCACTTGAAGCCTACCGGCACTACGTTAGGTTCTTCTCCGCAGGTTGCCACGAACCAGATGTTTTCTTCAAAAACTTTCTTTACATTTTCCGCAATCATTTCTTACCCTCCTCAAAAACCATGCCAAAGGTTTTCTTCTTAATGTCAATGGCATCCGCCGACAATTACTCATACAAATATATCTTTAACGGCTCCGGCAGACTTTTTTCCCAAATTTCCACAAGGGTTTCCGGTGGTAATTTCATATCGTCCAGCAACCATTCAAACATAAACTGCACCGTGCCGTAACAGTACACCTTTATCATTCCCAGAATTTCCTCGGGAATGTGTTCTGTCATCAGCTTTTTACGGACGGCCCGTACAAGGATTTCCACATGGATCCGCTGCATCTGGATAATAAAGGAATCGTGGCCGCTTGTATGCTGCAACGCGTTAATGACAAAATTACGTTTTGCAGCATAATAGTTGGCTGCATCAGTTAAACTGTCTCGCCAGCAGTAACCGTTAATACCGATTTTATCCGTAAATTTTCTTGCATCTTCCACATAGATCCAGATGATCAGGTCATACTTGTCCCTGAAGTGGTTGTAAAACGTAGGCTGCGACAGTCCGCAGTTATCGGTAATTTCCGTTATGGTTATTTTGTCGATCCGTTTCTTTTCCGCCAGTTCCAAAAAAGACCGGGCCAGAATTTCTTTCGTTGTGATCCGTTTCATTTTTTTAGTTTCTTCTCGCAAACTTATCTCTTTCAAACGCTGCTTATTTTAAAATATCCCTGACTTTACGGAAAGCCAGGGATATCTACAGAGGTCTTCAGTTTCTTATCAGTAAGGAACCGCTGATAAAATTTTCATTCCCGGCTCATTATGCCTTTTGAGAATTTTTTAACAACAATTCCTGCCATCACGCCGGATTATATTTATCTTTACCCTGACGGCAGCGCGGGCACTTCCAGTCATCGGGCAGATCTTCAAAGGCAACGCCGTCGTGTTCCGCCGGGTCGTATACATAACCGCAGATAGAGCAGATCCATTTGCCGGTAGCCTTGTTCTTCGCGATTTCATAATCAACCGGAATGGGTTCCGGCGGATTGTCCAGGTCGCAGACTTTTTTGGCTTCCAGGTTTTCATAGCCCAGCTGGGTATGGGTGGAGCAATATACCGTGGGGTTCTTCCGGATAAATTCCCGCACCCGGTTCAGAGTATCCCGGGCTGCGGCCTTGTCCTCAAACACCACAGACAGTTTATTTTCATACAACGCTTCATCGGTGTAGGTCACGTCGCCGTGCATCATATAGAACAGGCCGTCGCACTCCGCCACGATAATGCTGTTGCCGGTGGTATGACCTTTGGCGGGAAGCAGGTACACCCCTTCCGCGATTTTTTCCGAAGCGTCAAAGGTATGATAGGGGCCGTCCTTGTAAGCGACCCGCACAATATTATCCCCATGGAGGTTCAGGGCGTCCGCTTCTTCCGGGGACATATAAATCTTTGCCTGGGGGAAGCTGCGCAGTTCGCCGGTGTGGTCTTCATGCTTGTGGGTCACTAAAATTTTCGTAACCTGCTCCGGCTGGTAGCCCAGGTCTTTCAGGGCGGACATATAATCCTTAATGCGGGAGCCGATAAAAATCTGGGTGTTCTCATCCACAACCATGTCCGGTGCTTCCAGGGGCATGCCGGTATCCACCAGAATCACTTCATCCCCGGTATCAATTAAATAATTCTGCAGGCTGGAACGGTACACAACGCCAGGATCAAACTTTTCTATGCCGTCTTCGCCGCCCAGGGCAAAGGGACGTTTCATAAAACCTTTTTCGTAAAGTTTTACTGCTTTGATCTTCAAGATGGTTCCTCCCTTCAGTTACGAAACATTTATTTAGTTCGACATATTTTTAAAAAGACCAATGCAAAACGGATCGCATTGGTCTTACAGCCATAATGGAGGCGGCGCCTGGATTTGAACACAGGGAATGACAGTCTTGCGGACTGTTGCCTTAAACACTTGGCTACGCCGCCGGTTAAAATTTTTCCTACCTAATTAATTATATAATAAATAATAAAAAGTGCAATTTAGAATTTGGTCAAATTACAAAATATTGAAGGTTTTTATAAAAAAAATCGGCTGCCAGAGGCAGCCGCAAAATCTAAACTTAATGCAAACAAAAATTATACTGAAGGTAGGCTGATCAGAATCAGGTCTCCCTAATTCTTTTAGAAAGAAATTTTATCAACAAAGGTAGGTTTGCCGTCTTTTACTTCGATGATCAGAGCCGGAACGATAGGATTGTGCTTGTCATCAAAGCTGAGCTTGCCGCCTGCCACCGGCAGGTCTTTCGTTTTGGCCATGGCTTCGGCGATCTTGGTTCCGTCTTCGCTGCCGGCCCGCTTGTAAGCGTCAGCCAGGATAAGAACCGTGTTGTAGCCCATCATGGAGAAGAAATCCGGATCTTTCTGGTATTTTTCTTTGAAGGCTTTGATGAACTTCTGAGTGGACGGATCGGTATCATCCGCGCTGTAGGCGCTGGAATAGTAAGTCTTGTTCAGCGCTTTGGCGCCGGCGATTTCGATCAGCTTCGGGCTGTCCCAGCCGTCGCCGCCCATCATGGGCACATCCAGACCGATTTCACGGGCCTGTTTTACGATTTTACCAACTTCTTCATAGTAACCGGGAACATAAATTGCATCCGGCTTCTGAGCCTGGATCTTGGTCAGGCCGGCTTTGAAGTCCATGTCTTTTGCCAGATACGCTTCTTCCGCAACGATCTTGCCTTTGTAGTTTTGTTTGAAAGCTTCAGCCAGACCCTTGGAATAGTCGCTGGAGTTATCGCGGTAAATGGCAACGTTCTTAACTTTCAGTTTCTCATCGGCAAAGGCTGCCATAACCTTGCCCTGGAAGGGATCGATGAAGCAGGCGCGGAAGATGAACTGACGGACTTTGCCTGCCTTAGCATCAAATGTAATCGCGTCCGCAGTAGCAGTGGGCGCTACGGACGGAAGTTTATTAGACGTAACGATGGGTTCCGCTGCCATGGTGCAGCCGCTGGTCGCCGGTCCCACGAAGCCGATCAATTTATTCTGGGTAACCAGTTTTGTAGCCGCATTACCGGATTCGGAAGGCTCCGATTTATTATCGGCTTCCACAATGCGCAGTTTTTTACCGTTGATGCCGCCGGCTTTGTTGATTTCGTCAACCGCCATTTTGCCGCCGGCCAAAGCTGCCTGGCCATAGCTGGCAACGTTACCGGTCAATTCGTAGTTGGCGCCGATCAGCGCTTCGCCGCCCTTGGCATCCGCTGCCTTCTTGTCGCCGCCGCCACCGCCGCAGCCTGCCGTCAAAGCCGCCAGTAAAACCGCCGCTACCATTACACCGGACATTTTTTTCATGAATTTCATTTTCGTCCCCCCTCACTCAGCTATAGTTACAATTCCTTTTTGTTTACAACCTTATGCGCATCTGCAAAAGAGTTATTTTTTCCCTTTGTAACTATTTGCTTGAAATTATAATAGAAGACGAAAAAAAGTGTCAATGTATTTTTATGTTTTGTGTATACAAGTTAATTTTCGATTAAAAAGAGTAACAAGTTTTACAGTTTAAACGTTTTTCATTTTCTTCAATGCGATAAACCTTACCAAAAATAGTAGCGTGCCCGGCGAAAAACGCAGAACAGAAGAATAAAAAAATATCCTGACACATGATGAATGCATCAGGATAATATCAAAGCTGCTTTTTTCTTAAA
>Ga0256404_1012070_pt1 | contig 11344 bp, 7 predicted proteins | sample RumenRJG_01DNA_FD_185990 | JGI IMG/M metagenome (GOLD analysis project Ga0256404, IMG submission 185990) | Bovine rumen microbial communities from Lethbridge, Alberta, Canada - RJG_01 | ecosystem: Host-associated > Mammals > Digestive system > Stomach > Rumen | place: Canada: Alberta | collected... | reverse complement strand
CGATGATGGCACCACCGTAGCTGCGCCGCAGCAGATTCTGTCCCTCGAGTTTCTCGAGGTCGCGACGGATCGTTTCTTCGGTGACTTTATATAGCTTGGCCAGCTCGCTGACGTACACTTTGCGCTCAGCGATGAGCTTTTCCATTATCTTTTGGCGTCGTTCGAGTCCGAGCATGATAGTAAGGCCTCCTTGTGATATATGTTAGTTGCTTCTCATTTTATGTATATTATATAACTATGGCTTATTTGATGCAATATAATATATTAACAACACAGATAAACAGAAAAATAAACAGAAAAAAATCTTTGATATTATGAAATTTTGTAGCTAATATCACATATGACTCACATCGCGCAATATAGAAGCGGATTTTTTTCACGAAGATGTTTCAGTAAGGTACTGCTTGAGGCATTTCTAATGGTAAAATATCTCGATCAGCGGTATAATATAAGATACGAAACTTATTAGTAAGGCCTGGTTCAATGACGAGAAGAGAATTTTTACGTAGTATTTTTGGCTTAGGGATCGGTATGGCACTGGCACCCACAGCCTTGCCGCGGGCAGAGGCGACCTGGCAGACGGGCACGGAGTTGCCGGGTGTACAGGTGGTGCCGACGAATCTGTCGTTCCGGGAACTCGAGAACCGGCGCGTCACAGATGCCATCATTGTACATCATATCGGCAATACGAATGCCGACGTATCAGCGGCCACGGTGCACCAGTGGCATCTGGCTAATGGCTGGGCAGGTATCGGCTATCATTATGTCATCCGCAAAGATGGTACGATCGAGCAGGGACGTCCGCTGTCGGCAGTAGGCGCGCATTGCTATGGCCAGAACTGGCACACGGTAGGAATAAATATAGTAGGAGACTTCGAGGTGGCGCAGCCGAATGAAGCGCAGATGCAGTCGGCTGCCCGGCTCATCGCCGGCCTCTGTGCTTTTTACGGCTTCGCACCTACCCACCGCACGGTATTCGGTCATCGAGATTTCAATGCGACAGCCTGCCCGGGAGAGAATCTGTATCACCGACTGGGCGAGCTCATCGATAGCAGTGCAGCTGTATTTGGTACGGTGGGACCGAGGACGGCTGACAGCGATAACAGTTTCGCTCCGACGGATATGCCGGCCAGCAAGGGGCGTGCTCCGCAGCGCACCGATCAGGCGGGAAAGACGGCTGGACAGGCCGGGCGGCCGCTGCATCAGCATCTAGGGAAGTGAGTATATGCGTTACCGATGGTTCGTTGATGATGAGGAAGAGCAGCTTGACGATATGGGGCGTCCGCTGAGCCGGGCGGCCCACGATGAAGCACTTCATCCACAGGAGAAGAAGGGGTTCACGCGCGGCGAGCGGGCCAGCATCGTATTGGCGACGCTTATCCTCCTTTACGGTCTCGGGACGGCCGATGTGCCGCTTGTGATATTCTGTGCGGCGTACCTGCTGTTCATCCTGCGGCCGCTGGCCCGCAAAGTATTCAAGGAAAACGGCGAATCTGTCAGCAATGCCATGAAGGGATGCGCGATCGCGCTGTTCATAGGAGCTTTTCTGATGAATCTAATGCTTTGATTAGCAAGGGGCCATCTTATTTTTTTAACAAAATTACGAAAAATATCGTAAAATATCGGACATATGGTACAGAGCTTGAAGGGAAATTGAAGCTTATGGCGAATTAAAACAATAAGAATAAAGTAGCGAAAGCAGTTTTCTGGCTTTTGAGGGATGTCGGGAGCTGCGGTTCATACAAGGGGGACTTATCATGAGAAAGACAGAATGCCTGGCGATGATATTGGCCGGCGGACAGGGCAGTCGGCTGCGGGCGCTGACGAAGAAGATCGCTAAGCCAGCGGTGCCGTTTGGTGGTAAGTATCGCATCATTGATTTCCCACTGTCGAATTGTGCGAATTCCGGCATCGACAAGGTCGGCGTACTGACACAGTACCGTCCGCTGGAGCTGCATAATTATCTGGCCTCGGGCAGTGCCTGGGATCTCGATACGAAGAAGGGTGGCGTGTTCATCCTGCCGCCGTATGCCCGTGAGAAAGGGGCTGACTGGTACCGCGGGACGGCTGACGCGATATATCAGAACCTGAATTTCATCGACCTCTACGATCCTGACTATGTACTCGTGCTGTCGGGCGATCACATCTATACGATGGATTACTCCTGGATGCTTGAGGCACATAAGAAGGCCAAGGCTGATGCCACCATCGGCGTATTCGAAGTTCCCTGGGAGGAGGCACCGCGCTTCGGTATCATGAATACCGATAAAGACGGCCGCATCAATGAATTTGAGGAGAAGCCGGCAAAGCCGAAGAGCAATCTGGCCTCGATGGGCATCTATATCTTCAATAAAGATGTACTCGAGAAATATCTGCTTGACGATGCGAAAGATGAGACGTCGAGCCACGATTTCGGCAAGAATATCATTCCGAAGATGCTGGCGGATAAGAAACGGCTCTACTCCTATGCTTTCGAGGGCTATTGGAAGGATGTCGGCACGATCGAGAGCCTCTGGCAGGCGAATATGGACCTGCTGCAGGATGAGCCGCCGTTCGACCTCAATGGCGAGTGGAAGATCTATTCCTCGAATCCGTCCATGCCGCCGCACTATGTGGGACCCGAGGCCAAAGTCAAGAAATCCATGATCAGCGAAGGCTCCATGATACTCGGCGAGGTCTACAATTCGGTCATATTCCCGGGTGTGAAGGTCGGCAAGGGTGCCAAGGTCACGAATTCGGTCATCATGCCGAACACGGTCATCGGCGATGGTGCTGTCGTTGATTACTCCATACTGGCCCAGAATGTGAAAGTGGAGCCGGGGGCCAAGGTGACAGGTGAGCTCGGCACCATAACCGTAATCGCTGATGGTGAGAAGGTCAGCGCCGAAGATAGCAGCAAGCGAGTGGGCTGAGACCAGGGCGGATACCGCTGGTGATAGTCCGTTAGAACGGAGTGAATAAAATTGAAGACTGTAATGGGTATCATAAACCTGCAGGAAGATAACAGCCTGATACGTGAGCTGACGGAGCAGCGGGCCGTGGAGTCAATCCCGTTTGCCGGGCGCTATCGGCTTATCGATTTTGCTTTGTCGAGCATGGTCAATTCCGGCATCCAGAATGTCGGCGTGATGCTGCCGGAGAAAGGGCGTTCCATACTCGATCACCTGCGTTCCGGCAAGGACTGGGATCTGGCCCGCCGTCATGACGGCCTGTTCTATCTGCCGCCGCACCAGGAGGAGCATACGAAGCACCGCGGCGACCTGAAGAATTTCTATTACAATATCGATTTCTTCAATCACAGCAGTCAGGAATACGTCCTGCTGGCCAGCGGCTCGTTCGTCTACAACATGGATTTCAACGAGCTGCTGAGGTTCCATCAGAATACGGGAGCCGACATCACGCTCGTCTATCATACGGCGAACAGCGAGACGACCGGTACGAATATCGTGCTTGAGACGGAGGAAAACGGTCTGGTCTCGGATATCGCGGAACGCTCGGCCGTATATGATGGCTCGAAGGTCGCGATGGGACTGGCCATCATGAAGAAAGAAGTATTCGTCGATATGATACGCGATACCTACGAGCATGGCGGCACGGACCTGCAGCTCGATGGTATATTGCGGCGCGCTTCGCAGTATAATATATACGGCTATGAGCACGACGGCTATGTCGCGCATATCGATTCGACGGGAGCCTACTACAAGGCCAGCATGGATATGCTGAAGCCCGAGGTATGGACCGAGTTGTTCATGGGCGAGAACCGCATCGAGACCAAGGTCAAGGACGAGGTGCCGGTGCAGTACAAGGAGACCGCCGAGGTCAATAATTCCCTGATCGCGAATGGCTGCGTCGTGCGCGGCGAGGTCGAGAACAGCATCCTTTTCCGCGGCGTCAAGGTAGGCAAGGATGTCAAGATCCGCAATTCCATCATCATGCAGAAGTGCGATATTCAGGATGGCTCGCTCATCGAGAATGTTATTTGTGATAAGAATGTAGTGATAACGCGTGAGAAATGGCTCAAGGGTGCAGATAACTACCCTCTGATCGTCACGAAGAACGTAGTTATCTGATCAGTTAGTGTCGGGCCGCTGTGCTGGCAGGGAGCTATGGAGCTTTGAGTACAGCGGCCCTGTTATTTTCCCAGCGGTAGATTACCGCGTTGCTTTACAAAGGGGAGTGGCTTTTTTGGCTAGAGAAAAGAGAACTGCGAACAAGAAGGTAGACCGCGAATATGAGAAGCTGAAGGAAAATATAAAGCAGCGTTTCGTGTCGTCAGCCCATATCATGTGGGGACGCGATATATCGGAGCTGACGTCTAACGAGATATATCAGACGGTAGCTGCGGTAGCGAAGCAGTTCATATCCGACAACTGGATCAAGACGAACAGAACATATATGGAGCGTCAGGAGAAGCAGATCTATTATTTCTCCATCGAATTCCTTATCGGCCGCCTGCTGAAGTCGAATCTCATCAATTTGGGCATCGAGGAGGCTGTCAGCGAGGTTCTCGAGGGTTTCCATCTGGACCTGACGAAGACATTCGAGGAGGAGCCGGATGCCGGCCTCGGCAATGGCGGCCTCGGACGCCTCGCCGCCTGCTTCATCGACTCGATGGCTGCCCAGCGCCTGCCGGGCCATGGCTGCAGCATCCGCTATCAGTACGGCCTGTTCGAGCAGAAGATCATCAATGGCAACCAGGTCGAGATACCGGATAACTGGCTCAAGAACGGCTTCGCCTGGGAGTATCGCAAGCCGGATAAGTCCATCGAGGTCAAGTTCAATGGCAATGCCTACATGAAGAAGCAGCCGGACGGCAGCCTCAAGCTCGTCTACGAGAATCCGATGACGGTCATGGCTGTGCCGTATGATGTGCCGATCGTGGGCTACCACAACAGCACGGTCAATACGCTGCGTCTCTGGAATGCCGAGGTCAACCGTGATTTCTCGGACTATGGCTATCTGACGCAGGAGCAGATCCAGCAGAAACATCAGTACCGTGACTTCGTCGAGAGCATCACGACGTCGCTCTATCCGGATGACAGCACCTATGAGGGGCGCCGCATGCGCCTGATCCAGGAGTACTTCCTCGTATCGGCCGGTGTGCAGAGCATCGTGCGCCATTACAAGAAGACGGGCATGGATATCCATACGTTCGATCAGAAGATCGCTATCCATATCAACGATACGCATCCGGCTACGGCGGTGGCTGAGCTCATGCGCATCCTCATTGATGAGGAGGGCCTCGAGTGGGATGAGGCCTGGGATATCACGCGCAAGACCATCGCCTACACGAACCATACGATCATGCCGGAGGCATTGGAGAAATGGCCGATCGACGTATTCAAATCGCTGCTGCCGCGTATATACATGATCATCGATGAGATCAACCGCCGCTGGCTCGAGGAGGTGCGCGAGCGCTATCCGAACAACGAGGATAAAGTGCATGCGATGTCCATCATCCAGGATGGCATGGTGCATATGGCACGCCTGGCTGTCGTCGGCAGCCACAGCGTCAATGGTGTGGCCCGCATCCATACCGAGATTCTGAAGGAAACGACGCTTCATGATTTCTATGAATATGCGCCGCGCATGTTCAACAACAAGACGAACGGCGTCACGCATCGCCGCTGGCTCATGGGCGCGAACCCGGCGCTGTCCGACCTCATCGATGATACGATCGGCACGCGGCGTTGGCATCGCTACCCGGAGGGGCTCGGCATGCTCAACGATTACGTCGACGACAAGCCTTTCCTCGCCAAGCTGCGCGATGTCAAGAAAATCCGCAAAGAAGCGCTGGCTGCCTATGTCAAGGAGCATAATGACGGCCTCATCGTCAATCCGAATACGATATTCGATATCCAGGTCAAGCGCATCCATTCCTATAAGCGCCAGCTCATGAACATCCTGCACATCATGTGGCAGTATGATCAGCTCAAGAACAACAGCAGCTACAAGATGACGCCGACGACGTATTTCTTCGGCGGCAAGGCAGCACCGGGCTACTACATCGCGAAGGAGACGATCCGCCTCATCAACGCAGTCGCAGCCAAAGTCAATGCCGATAAGGCGACGAATGACATGCTGAAGGTCGTGTTCATCGAGAACTTCGGCGTATCCATCGGCGAGATCGTCTATCCGGCTGCTGATGTCAGCGAGCAGATATCGACGGCTTCGAAGGAAGCTTCGGGCACAGGCAACATGAAGTTCATGATGAACGGCGCGATAACGCTCGGCACGATGGACGGTGCCAATGTCGAGATCCGTGACGCGGTCGGTGGCGATGACAACTGCGTCATATTCGGCCTGCGCGCTGAGGAAGTCCTGAACTACTACGCTCATGGCGGGTATTCGGCCTGGGATGAGTACAACAGCAATCCGAATGTCCGGACCGTGCTGAACCAGCTCACGGATGGCACGTATGGCAACTTCCAGTCGCTGTTCGACTATCTGATTCATGAGAATGACGAGTTCTTCATACTGAAGGACTTCAACTCCTATGCCGAGGCGCATCAGGAGATATATCGCCGCTATGCCAACATGCTGGGCTGGATGAAGTCGTCGGCCATGAATATCGCCAATTCCGGCGTATTCTCGTCCGATCGCACTATAACCGAGTACGCCAATGAGATATGGAATGTGCGCCCAGTCCTGATTTCCTGAGCCGGACCTGACTGAGGGGGATATACAGGCAAGGCCATGACAGGGGGGTAAAAATTGAAAACATCAGCATTGAGTGAATACGACCTGTATTTGTTCCACCAAGGAACGAACTATCATGCCTATGAATTGCTTGGAGCGCATTTCATCGAGCAGGATGGCCAGCAGGGCGTCAGATTCGCGGTCTGGGCACCGCATGCCAAGTCGATCAGCGTGGTCGGAGATTTCAATAAATGGGATACGCGCGTGAATCCGATGACGAAGGTCAGCGATGGCGAGATATGGCAGGTATTCATCCCGGGGCTCGAGCCGGGGACGGTGTACAAATATGCGATCGAGCCGCAATGGGGCGGCCCGCGCATCATGAAAGCCGATCCGTACGGATTCTATGCGGAGAAGAAACCAGCGACAGCCTCGCGCCTCTATGAACTTGGCAACTATAGCTGGCAGGATGATGCCTGGCGGCAGAAGCGGGATCAGCAGTCGAGCTATGATCAGCCCATGCTGATCTATGAGATGCATGCTGGCTCCTGGCGCCGCAATGCCGAGGGCGAGTATCTGAGCTATCGCGAGCTGGCTGACCAATTGATTGATTATGTCAAGGATATGCACTATACGCATATCGAGTTCATGCCGCTTTGCGAGCATCCGTTCGACGGCTCCTGGGGCTACCAGGCGACGGGATACTATGCCGTGACGAGTCGCTATGGCACGCCGGATGACTTCCGCTATCTCGTGGATAAGGCGCATCAGAACGGCATCGGCATCATCATGGACTGGGTGCCGGGCCATTTCTGCAAAGATGAGCAGGGCCTGCGCCATTTCGACGGCATGACGCTCTACGAGTCGGATAACGAGCAGCGCGCGGAGAACTGGGAATGGGGCACGACGAATTTCGACTATGGACGCACCGAGGTGCAGAGCTTCCTGATATCGAACGCCATGTTCTGGTTCGAGGAGTTCCATATCGATGGGCTGCGCATCGATGCGGTTGCGAATATGCTCTATCTGAACTATGGCCGCAAAGAAGGCGAGTGGACGCCGAACAAATATGGCGACACGGGCAATCTCGAGGCGATGGACTTCATCCGCAAGCTCAACGAAGCCGTGTTCAAATACCATCCGAAGGCGCTCATGATCGCTGAGGAGTCTACGGACTGGCCGCTCATATCGAAGCCGGTCTACATGGGCGGCATGGGCTTCAACTACAAGTGGAACATGGGATGGATGAACGACATGCTCAAGTACATGTCGCTCGACCCGATCTATCGCAAATGGAATCATGACAAGGTCACGTTCTCGTTCATGTATGCGTTCTCGGAGAATTTCGTGCTGCCGCTGTCGCATGACGAGGTCGTGCACGGCAAATGCTCGCTCATCAGCAAGATGCCAGGTGATTACTGGCAGAAGTTCGCCGGTCTGCGCACGTTCTTCGGCTATTGGATGGCGCATCCGGGCAAGAAGCTGCTGTTCATGGGCGGCGAATTCGGCCAGTTCATCGAATGGAACTATGATGACAGCCTCGACTGGCACCTCGTCCAGCAGTATCCGATGCACACGAAGATGCTCGAGTACAGCCGGGCTCTCAACAAATTCTACTGCGACAACAAGGTTCTCTGGCAGGTGGATTTCGATTGGAACGGCTTCCAGTGGATCGATTGCAACGATAACGAGAACAGTGTCGTGTCCTTCATCCGCAAGGCCGAGGATGGCGATGATTTCTTGATCATCGTCAGCAACTTCACGCCGGAGGTGCGGCACGGCTATCGCATCGGCGTGCCGATGCTTGGCGAATACGTCGAAGTGTTCAACTCGGATGCCGAGGAGTTCGGCGGCAGCGGCGTGCTCAATGAGGGCGCTCTGGTCAGCCAGCCCGTGCCCTGGCATAACCGGGAGCAGTCCATAGAGATCACGGTTCCGCCGTTGGCCACTATATATATACGCCACAAGGGGAAGCCGGCGGAAAAATAAATATGAATATCAGACGGTGCGACCGGGAACGGTCGTAGGGTCTTTACGGAAAAACAGTTTTCGTGTGCAAAGAGGGAGGAATCTTTCCATGAAGGTATTATATGTAGCTTCGGAAGCAGTACCATTTGCTAAGACAGGCGGTTTGGCTGATGTAGCTGGCTCCCTGCCTAAGGCACTGGTAGAGGCAGGCGTCGACGCGCGCGTCATCATGCCGAAATATGGCAAGATACCCGAAGAGTATCGCAACGCGATGGAGCACGTCTACGATGGGACGCTGCCGGTAGCCTGGCGTGAGAAATATGTGGGCATCGATAAATACGAGTTGAATGGCGTGACATTCTACTTCGTCGACAATCAGGAGTATTTCAATCGCGAGGGCTTCTACGGCTATGATGACGATGCCGAGCGTTTCTCATTCTTCAGCCGGGCAGTGCTCAATCTGCTGCCGGCGCTGGATTTCTGGCCGGATGTCATCAATGCTAACGACTGGCATGCGGGCCTCGTGCCGGTCCTGCTGAAGCTCGAGCATATGGGCGATGAGCGCTATGAGCGCATCAAGACGGTCTACACGATCCACAACCTGAAATATCAGGGCATATTCCCGAAGGACGTCATGAGCGACGTGCTCGGCCTCGACTGGAAATACTTCAACAACGGCGACCTCGAGTTCTATGATGCGGTGAACTTCATGAAGGGCGGCCTGACCTACGCCGACTATATCACGACAGTATCGAAGACCTATGCGCAGGAGATCCAGTATGAGTATTTCGGCGAGCACCTTGACGGCCTGCTGCGCAAGCGCAGTGACAGCCTGTTCGGTATCGTGAACGGCCTCGATTACGATGTCTACAATCCGCGCACGGATGAGAATATCTATGAGACCTACGATATCGACTCGGTCGATCGCAAGATTGACAACAAGGTCAGCCTGCAGCGCGAGCTCGGACTGCCCGAGAACCGCAAGGTCCCGGTCGTGGCGCTCGTGTCGCGCCTCGTCGAGGCCAAGGGCATGGATCTCCTCGTGCGCATGCTCGATGAGATACTGCAGCATGAGGATATCCAGTTCGTACTGCTGGGCACCGGAGACAAGGTGTACGAGGACTGGTTCAAGGGCCTGGCCTGGCGCTTCCCGCGGAAGGTCTCCGTCAATATCAAGTTCTCGAACCGGCTGGCGCAGTGCATCTATGCCGGCGCCGATATATTCCTGATGCCGTCGAACTACGAGCCGTGCGGCATCGGCCAGCTCATAGCGCTGCGCTATGGTACCATACCGGTCGTGCGCAAGACCGGCGGCCTGAGCGATACGGTCATCCCCTACAGCAAGTATACGGAGAAAGGCAATGGCTTCGTTTTCGAGAACTACAATGCTCATGAGATGATGGCCACGCTGCGGCGTGCATTGTCGCACTACGGCAATTACGCAGTATGGAAGCAGATCATGCGGAATGCCATGACGTCTGACTACAGCTGGAATGAATCGGCCCGCGAGTACATACGTCTCTACGAGCAGCTGCTGGGGAAGAAGGCAGAGTAAGGAGAAGGCCGGGAGTAGAAAGGGAAGGCATATGCTGGATAACTCACAAATAGAGCATGATTCGCAGAAAAGTTATTTCCGTCTGCCCGTGGGTGCAGCTGAGGCCGACAGTACGGTGAAGCTCGGACTGCGCATAACGACGCATGAGGAGATCAAGCAGGTGTTGCTGCGGCTCTGGGTGGACAATGCTGAAAAGCTCGTGCCGATGCGCGATCGCCTGGACAAGGGCGAAGCTGTACCGACGAGTGAAAATCATTTTTATACAGCTCACATCCACATGCCGGAGAGCGGGACGCTCGTCTGGTATTATTTCATCATCACGCTGGCTGACGGCACGGTATACTATGGCAACAATGCCGAGCAGTGGGGCGGCCGCGGGGCCCTCTACGACCATGTGCCGCCGTCGTTCCAGCTCACGGTATATGACCGCGGCGCGCGCACGCCGGACTGGTTCAAGCATGCCGTCATGTATCAGATATTCCCGGATCGCTTCTACCGGTCCGGCAGCGAGATCATTCCGAAAAAGGGCGCCGTATATCATGCGTGCTGGCAGGATGATCCCTGCTACTACAAGGATCCGGATACGAAGGAGATCGTAGCCTACGATTTCTTTGGCGGCAATCTGAAGGGCATCGAGCAGAAGCTCGGCTATCTGGATGACCTCGGTATCGATACCATCTATCTGAATCCGGTGTTCGAGTCGGAGAGCAATCATCACTATGATACGGGCGACTACAAGAAAATCGATCCGATTCTCGGCACGAATGAGGATTTTCATGAGCTCGTGCAGGCAGCGAAGAAGCGCGGCATGCATATCATCCTCGATGGCGTCTTCAGCCATACGGGCAGCAACAGCCGCTATTTCAACCGCTATGGCCAGTATGATACCATCGGCGCCTATCAGGCGAAGGATTCTCCGTACTACGAATGGTATAATTTCCGCAATTTCCCGAATGACTATGAGTGCTGGTGGAACTTCGATACGCTGCCTGATGTGAAGGAAACGACGCCGTCCTATATAGATTTCATCATCCGCGATAAGGACAGCGTGCTGCATCACTGGATGAAAGAGGGCATTGCCGGCTGGCGCCTCGACGTCATCGACGAGCTGCCGACCGAGTTTTCGCAAACATTCTTCAAAGAGCTCAAGGCCACCGATCCCGATGCGGTCATGATCGGCGA
>Ga0256404_1012069_pt1 | contig 11344 bp, 9 predicted proteins | sample RumenRJG_01DNA_FD_185990 | JGI IMG/M metagenome (GOLD analysis project Ga0256404, IMG submission 185990) | Bovine rumen microbial communities from Lethbridge, Alberta, Canada - RJG_01 | ecosystem: Host-associated > Mammals > Digestive system > Stomach > Rumen | place: Canada: Alberta | collected... | reverse complement strand
AATGTCACAAAGTTACTAAAACTTTTTGACATGACAAAGCCTCCGCTTGGGAAAGTAGAGGCTTTGTTATATGTTTTACAACATGTTACAACAAAAGGGTGCGCCAGAATTATGACACACCCTCTTTTCTTATCGGTGCTCGAGTGCTCGAACAGTCGAATAATCGAACAGTCGAACAGTCGAGTGCTCGAATAGTCGAATGCTCGAAAGGCTAGTCGCTCGCCTCTTGCTGCTGTGGGGGCGACTACTCCCACTCGATGGTTGCGGGCGGCTTTGACGAGATGTCATAGCACACGCGGTTGACGCCCCGCACCTTGTTGATGATCTCGTTGCTCACGCGCGCCATGAAGTCGTAGGGCAGATGTGCCCAGTCGGCCGTCATGGCATCAGTGCTGGTGACGGCACGCAGGGCCACCGGGTGCTCGTAGGTGCGCTCGTCGCCCATCACACCCACGCTGCGCACGGTGCTGAGCAGCACCGCTCCGGCCTGCCACACCTTGTCGTAGAGTCGCTCGCCGTCGTCGCAGACATAGTCGAGCATGGCCTGGATGTAGATGTCGTCGGCCTCCTGCAGGATGCGCACCCGCTCACGCGTGATGTCGCCCAGGATGCGCACTGCCAGTCCCGGCCCCGGGAACGGGTGCCGGTTGATCAGTCGCTCGGGCATGCCCAGCTCGCGTCCCACGCGGCGCACCTCGTCCTTGAATAGCCACTGCAGCGGCTCGCACAGCTGCAGGTGCATGTGCTTGGGCAGTCCGCCCACGTTGTGGTGGCTCTTGATGGTGGTGCCTGTGATTGACAGGCTCTCGATGCGGTCGGGATAGATGGTGCCCTGTGCCAGCCAGCGCGCGTCGCTGACTTTGGCGGCCTCGGCGTTGAACACCTCGACAAAGTCGCGGCCGATGATTTTGCGCTTCTGCTCGGGGTCGGTGACTCCGGCCAGGTCGGCAAAGAACTTGTCGCTGGCGTCGACACCCACCACGTTCAGCCCCAGTCCCTGGTAGGCGTCCATGACCTTGCGGAACTCGTCCTTGCGCAGCATGCCATGGTCGACAAAGATGCAGGTCAGGCGGTCGCCGATGGCACGGCTCAGCAGCACGGCGCACACGCTGGAGTCGACGCCTCCGCTCAGTCCCAGGATGACGCGGTCGTGGCCCAGCTGCTGCTTGAGTTGTGCCACGGTGGTGTCGACAAAGCTGGCCGCGCTCCACTGCTGGCGGCTGCCGCAGATGTTGATCACAAAGTTGCTGAGCAGCTGCTTGCCCTGCTGCGTGTGGTAGACCTCGGGGTGAAACTGCACCGCCCACAGCGGCACACGGTCGCTGGCATAGGCGGCATAGCGCACGTCGGCGGTCGAGGCGATGGTGTGGCAACCCTCGGGCAGTGCGGTGATGGTGTCGCCATGGCTCATCCACACCTGCGAGTTGGTCTCAAAGCCGGCGAACAGCGGGTTGCCGGTGTCGACCTGGGTGAGGTGGGCGCGGCCATACTCGCGGCTGTCGGCCGGCTCGACGCGTCCGCCGCCACTGTGTGCGACATACTGTGCGCCATAGCAGATGCCCAGCACCGGCACGCGGCCCACAAACTGGCTCAGGTCGACCTGGAAAGCATCAGGGTCGTGCACCGAGAAGGGCGAGCCGCTCAGGATGACGCCAATCACGTCGGGGTCGTCGGCCGGAAACTTGTTGTACGGAAGGATTTCGCAGAACGTGTCGAGTTCGCGCACCCGTCGCCCGATGAGCTGGGTGGTCTGCGACCCGAAGTCAAGGATGATGATCTTCTGTTGCATGCGGTGAAAAATGGGTGAATGGTGGTTATCAGGCTGCAAAGTTACTCAAAATTTGTGCAAACCGAACGCAAAAAGCTTGCTTTTTGCTGAGGTGCTGCCAAATTTATCCAATTTAATCGACGTGGTGCCTATAATCGCGCGAAAATTAACAACTTCTTTTTGCACCGGCATCTTTTCAGCGAATCAGAAAAACGCCTCTACTTCCCTTCCCCTGCCAGGGGAGGGGTGAGGGGGGCGGTGAAGAGTTGGCTGCGGAGGCGGAATAGTTAATTTATGTGTCAAAAACTTGGTGGTTCGGATAATTGTTCATAACTTTGCAGCATATTTCAAAAAACGGTAACTAATTCCAACCAAAAACCAATAGCAACATGAGAAAAATGAGAGCATTGCTGATTGTGCTGGCCGGACTGGTGTGTCTGGTCGTGGCCGCACGCGGCACTGTGGCGACGACCTACCCGGGCGACCCCACCGCCACCAAGTGCTACACCCTGAGCAACGGGCTGCGGGTGTTCTTGAGTGAGAACCATCAGAGCCCGCGCATCGCTGCGCACATCGCCGTGCGCACCGGTTCGCGCAACGACCCCGCCGAGACCACCGGTCTGGCACACTACCTGGAGCACTTGATGTTCAAGGGCACCAAGCAGTTTGGCACCAGCAACTATGAGGCCGAGGTACCTCTGTTGGCCGACATCGAGCGCCGCTATGAGGAGTACCGCAAGGTTACTGACCCTGATCGTCGCCGTCAGCTCTATCATGAGATTGACAGTGTGTCGCAACTGGCCGCACAGTATAACATCCCCAACGAGTATGACAAGCTCATGTCGGGTATCGGCGGTATTGGCACTAACGCCTATACCAGCACCGATGTCACCTGCTACACCGAGGACATCCCCGCCAACGAGGTTGACCGCTGGGCGCGCATCCAGGCCGACCGTTTCCAGAACATGGTCATCCGCGGTTTCCACACCGAGCTTGAGGCCGTCTACGAGGAGTACAACATCGGCATCGCCAAGGATCAGTGGAAGCTCTTTGAGGCCATGAACGCCAAGATGTTCCCCACACACCCCTATGGCACGCAGACCACCATCGGTACGCAGGAGCACCTGAAGAACCCGTCAATCACCAACATCAAGAACTACTTCAACAACTACTACTGCCCCAACAATGTGGCTATCATCATGGCCGGTGACTTCAACAGCGACGAGGTCATCGCCATCCTCGAGAAGCACTTCGGCAGTTGGAAACCCAACAAGCAGTTGAACCGTCCAGAATTTGCACCGCTGGCGCCCATCACCGCCCCCCTCGACACCAATATTGTGGGTCAGGAGGCCGAGTTTGTGGCACTGGGTTGGCGCTTTGACGGCGGCGCATCGCTGCAAAACGATACCATCGAGGTCATTGCCGACATGCTGGCCAACGGCAGCGCCGGTCTGATGGACCTGAACCTGAACCAACCGCACAAGGTGATGCAGAGCGGAGCTTTCACCGACCCCATGACCGACTACTCGATGCTCATGGCAATGGGCTATCCCGTCGAGGGACAGTCGCTGGAGCAAGTGCGCCAACTCATGCTGGGCGAGATTGAGAAACTGCGCAATGGCGACTTTGCCGATGACTTGCTGCAAAGTGTGGTCAATAACTTCAAACTCAACTATCTGCGTGGACTGGACAACAATGGTGCTCGTGCACGTCAACTGGTCAATGCCTACATCAACCACGTGGAGTGGGGACAGGAAGTGGGCAAACTCAACCGCATGGCTGGCATGACCAAGCAGCAGATTGTCGACTTTGCCCGTCGTCACCTGAACGACAACTTTGTGTGCGTCTACAAGCGCATGGGCGAGGACACCACAGCCAAGAAGATTGACAAGCCCGCCATCACGCCTATTCCCACACACCGCGACATGCAGAGCGCGTTTGTCCGCAACATTCTGGGCGAGACGGTCAATCCCATCCAGCCGCAGTTTGTCGACTTCAAGAAGGAGATGACCGTTGCCCGCACCGGCAAGGGCCTGCCCCTGCTCTACAAGCAGAACACGCAGGACGACCTGTTCACGCTGGCGTTTAAGTTTGACTTTGGCGGAACGGCCGACAACCGTTATGATGTGGCGGCATCCTATATGGACTACCTCGGCACTCAGAAGTTGAGCGCCACCGAGTTCAAGCAGCGCATGTACAGCCTGGCTTGCAACATCGGCTTCAGCGTGAGCGACAACGAGACCTACATCACCCTCTCGGGTCTCAACGAGAACATGCCGCAGGCATTGGCTCTGCTCGAGGACTTGGCACAGAACGCCAAAGTCGACGAGGAGGCTTACCGCAACATGGTTGAGGTCATCATCAAGGCACGCAACGACGCCAAGACCAACCAAGAGAACTGCTTCAGCAGCCTGAGCGAGTATGGCATGTATGGCCCGCGCAACTCTAACACCAACATCATGAGTGCTGAGCAACTGCGCAACACCAAACCTGCCGAGCTGGTCGGACTGATCAAGGGCTTGCTGGGCATGAAGCACACTGTCATATATTATGGTCCGCTGAGTCAGAAAGACCTCACTGCCACCATCGACCGCAACCACAAGACTGCCAAACGTTTGGCCGACGTGCCCAAGGGACAGGACTATATGGAGCAGTCCACACCGCTGACCGAAATCCTGCTGGCTCCCTACGAGGCCAAGAACATCTACATGATTCAGTATCACAACGAGAACCGCCAGTGGAGCCCTGAGCATGCAGCCATCATTGGCTTGTTCAACGAGTACTTTGGAGGAAGCATGAACAGCATCGTCTTCCAGGAGTTGCGCGAGGCGCGCGGTCTGGCTTACTCGGCAGCCGCCTACTATCGTCAGCCCAGCGAGGTCAAGCATCCTGAGTATGCCATGACCTACATCATCACCCAGAACGACAAGATGATGGACTGCGTGGGTGAGTTTAACAAGATTGTGAACGAGATTCCGCAGAGCGAAGCCGCGTTCAACCTGGCCAAGGAGTCGATGATGAAGAAACTGGCCAGCCGCCGCACCGTGCGCAGCAATGTGTTGTGGAGCTACCTCGCCGCCCAGCGCATGGGCCTGGACTACGACATCAACTCGCTGGTCTACAAAACCCTGCCCAGCCTGACGCTGCAAGACGTGGTGGGCTTTGAGAAGTCGACCATGGCCGGCAAACCCTATCGTTACCTCATCCTTGGTGACGAGAAGGAGCTGGACATGAAGGCCTTGGAGAAGATCGGCCCCATCCGCCGCGTCACCCTCGAGCAAATCTTCGGCTACTAAGCCGCCCATTACACTTTCTCCTCCCCTTTGCCAAAGGGGAGGAGAAAGCTCCAAACCGTGCTAAAACCCGCAAAAAAGTCGAGTTTTAGCACGGTTTCAAGATTTGTCGCCTCGGCATGAGGCTAGAAATAATGTGGCGAATAGGGATCATCGGAGGCGTAATCGATGGCGGGGAGCGGAATCTCACGCTCCCAGGTCACCAGTTCGCGCGGCAGCAAGATGGCCTTGGCACAAGCGCGCTCACCGTCAATCATATATTGCGCCGTGAGGGCATCGTTCATCTTGGCCAGGAACGCCTCACGCACGCGGGCACACTTCTCGTTGATGGAGTTGTGGAAAGGGTTGGCGATGTCCGAGATGCTCTGGCGGGCCTTGTCGGTAAGCTCGTCACCACCACGCAGCGTCTGGTAGATCCATGCCAGTTCGGCATAATGGTCAAACAGGTCCTTGAAAAAGATGCCCTCGGGGTGGCGCAGAAACAAGAAGTAGACCGCCTTGACCAGCGGTCGCATCTCAATCTCCATGTCGCCATAGTCGGGTAGGATGATGCGCCAGTCGGCGGTGATGACCATGCGGCTGGGGCGGTTGTCGGGTTGGATGAGCTGCTTGATGGCCATCTCGCTCACACCATGGCATCGCAGCTGGTCCACTTTTATCTTAATATCATTCATCAGATCCAACACATCTCTTCTGAACGTATCATCGGCCATAAATCGTGCATATAGTGAAGGACGGATAAAGGCTGAGTTCATTCCTACTTCAAACTCATCTGCAGTGTAGTCGCGAGGACGCTCGACATACTTGCGATACTCCTCAACCACTCGCTCAACAAAGGTTGCCTCGTCAAACTCTGGCCACTCGAAGTAAGCAAAGTTCTCCTTGCTGATCCAGCTCATCATGCCGGGGCGCAATGAAGCCCGGTCGCACTGTGGCGACAGGTGACGCATGAGCTGGGCGGTGCGCAAGGGGTGCAATGGCGGCATGGGGCATCCATGACGCACTGGGTTGATCCACTGCAGCTGCTCCTCGCTCACCCGCTCATGGATGGTGGGCACGTAGCAGAAGTGGATGCGCCAGTGCCGATACATCTCGGCATCCAGCTCGTGCCAGTGCCGTGCCACAATGCCGTTGACACGTTCGTCAAAGCTGCCCTCGACGTATGTCATCTCATTATCAATGGGGCTGAACGGCAGGTTGATGAATGTGATGGTTCGTGGCTCAATCATAGCCTAAAATTCAATCTGATTGGTAAAATTTGAGGTTGAGGCAGTAATGTGCGGTTTTCCCAGTCGACATACTTGTCTGCCATCGCTATTGTCTTGGGCTTTGCTCGGCAGCCGTCGACAATGTAGTAATCGGCCAGAGACTCTTCCATCTTTAGCAGAAAAGCCTCGCGGATGCGGGCACACTTCTCGTTGATGGAGTTCTTGGTGGGGTCGGTCACGTCCACGATGCTCTGCCGGGCCTTGTCGGTGAGTTCACCGCCGCGCACCAGTTGATAGATGCGCATCAGCTCGTTGCGGTGGTCGGGCAAGTCCTTGAATCGGATTCCCTCGGGATGACACAGAAACAACAGGTAGACCGCCTTGACCAGCGGGCGCATCTCAATCTCCATATTGTTGTAATAAGGCAGGACGATGCGCCAGTCGGCAGTGACTAGAATGCGACTCAGGGTGCGTTGAGGCTGCACCAGCCTGTCGAGCACCATCTGGCTGACTCCCCTGGCGCGCAAAGCGTCAATCTGCTTGCGAGCCTCCTCAAGCAGCTTGGTGACTTCGTAGTCGAATTTTCTGTCGGCGGGTGTCTCGTCAGGTACGCCTCGCTCGATGGCGCTCATCGTGGGCCTGTCTCGCTTTCTTGGCGTGTCGGGTTCTTCGTCCAGGTCAATCCACTTGGAGCGCATGATTTCGTGCTCCTGGTCATGCTCGGTGGCTTCGGCCAGCAGCTGCCGTGCCGTGGCGATGATGATTGACGTGGCCGTGTCGCTGTTCACTGTGGGCAGCGACAGGAAATAGGCTTCGCCGCGGTCGATTGAGTCGTTTGTCCACACGAGCAGGCCCGATGAGATGCGATCATTAGCCTCGTTGCGCAGATACTTGTTGAGCGAAGCCGACGAGATGCCGTGGGCATGTTCCACCAGATGCTCGGTCAATGGCGCTCTCCACTGTCTCACTTCGGCAGGAATGGCTTCCAGTGCTCTGGGCAGATACCAGAACCGCTTGCCCAGTTCAAACTGCATCGTCTGGAGGATGGTGCGCCACTGCTGGGCGACGATGCCGCCGTTGGCACTTTTTTTGCGTTCGTCGACATAGACGATGTCGCCCGTGTCGGGGTAGAACGGCAGGTCGTGATATTCAAAAACTATCATGTCACTTGATGTTGGTGTGGATGGGACAATAACGGGTGCCGTCGATAATCTTCAGTTTGCAGCGCGTGCCCTGCCGCGTGGTTGACTGGCAACGCTCACGGTCGTTGCTGGCCTTGACGGGCTTGCCGTTGCGGTCGAAGTTGGGCTTCGACCGTATGATGTACTCTTGCGAGTGCGACTTGCTCTTGTGATGTTGGGTGCAATACTGGCCCACCTTGGCTTCGCGCTTGCACTGCGTGCCGCGCATCGTGGTTGCCGCGCACCTGCGTGCCTCGGCACTGAAGCTCAGGCACATCACCAGAGTCATCATCAGTGTAATCAATTTCTTCATAATCTCATGTATTTTTGGCTGAGCCGATACAGCTTTATAATAATCATCATTGCAGCAATAATCATGCCAGCGCGCCAGGTGGTCATCAGTCCCACCTGTCCCAGCCACCACAGCCGCCAGTTGTCGTGCCACATCGCAGGCCAGTCGATGGGGCGGTCGCAGGTCATCCACAAGTTGGGCCCATATAGGTCGTTGCAGAACACGCAGTAGATGCCTGTTGCCACAAGGATGCCCAGCGCGACCCACTTGACTGTGGCCGACTGTCGCCTGACCATCAGCCACGTCAGACCCAACAGCAAGGCAATCACCGCGAAACACCACGGCGACCCCGTAATCAACACCATGAAAAACAATAAAATACCTATAATCGTCATTGCTGTGTTAGTGATTAAATTGAGTGAAACTAATAGAAAAACTAAAGCATTGACAATTAAGCTCCCCTCCTAAGATAGGACCAATGGTGCAAGCCGAATGCAAAACCAAGCTTGCTTGGGTTTGTTGAGACGCAGCCCATTGATGCAGGAAGAGCGGTTGGGGTGGTATGACCCACTGGCTGGCTGCAACTCCCCTCCGACTGTGCCTGGGGCGCAGTTCTATAGGAGGATTGTTAACAAATTGATTATCAAGAATAAATTTCATCTGACTCACGTTGTGTTTTAATTGCGTGTTATTTATAGCAAATCTTGCACGCTTGATATCCTCTTTTCACCGCTTGGCTACGAGACATGGTCACTGTGTCGTAGGTGCAGCGTTTCAGCCCGCGGCAATAGTGCGAGTGAAAAGCATATGCGTTCGGACTAGTGCAGACAAGCACCTTTGATGTTGACACTTCGGCATTCCTTTGCACATAGTTGGCCGCATGCACTGCCGCCACCCCCATCAAACAAAGGTAAAGTACAACAAAGCACTTTATCCAGCGACTGATGTGTTTGTCATTTCTTTGCTCAGTCATCCAACCCCAATCCTTTGCGAACCTTATGAATGATGTTGATTATCAGAGCAATGATGCCGCCCAAAATAAATGGCGCAGCACTAATCCAAAAATGAATTGTCAGTCCATGCCAACTAGCTGGCTCGTCTTCGTATGATTCTTCAGCGATTTCATGCATGATCTCACTGTCGGCCCCCGGTCCTGCAAATGCGAATATAGCAAATGTACAAAGGATGGCTAGTAATAATATTTGTCTTCTGTTTTGCATAGTAGTATACAGTTAATTGTGTTGTTGACCGCAAAGTTACGCTCCAATCAAGGCTTGCGCCAAATTGCAAGGCTTGCAATCGTGCGTGGGGTGTCATGGTTGACGGCCGCGAACTGGGCGCGGAGCCAGGAGGTAAATGATGGCACCAGCGAGTGTGATAATGTCCACAAGTGCTGCAAAAATGCAGCCCACCAGTCCCACATCAATCAGGGGCGAGTCGTTGATGTCGGTAGCAACTTCCGACAGATAGAGCAACCCAACGGGCACGGCATTGACCAGCGGGACGATCAGTGCCGCAAGCCATCGCCATCCCATAGGCTTCTGCCTATGGCGGCGCCACAACATCCAGCCGCCCCACAGCACCACCCAAGCGGCACACCCCCACAAAATCATCCGCCCAACGGCATGGTCGCGCTCCACCTCCCCCGCCTCCGGGCATGCCACCGCCCCCACCACCCAGCAAGCCATGACCAAAAATAGGAGTATTCGATTGTTGTCAATGGAATTATTGAATCCGTTCATGTTTATTTGAGAATTACATCGAACTCTTGATGGCCTCAATAGACACTGAAATGTATTGAATTTTCCAATATCCGGGCACAGGAATTGGAATAGTAGCAAAATGGCTTGGTAAATTTTCCATATACCAGCCCCACTCATCGAATGCGCCTCCTCGTTCGTCTTTATGAATAGGTGCAATTTCATCGCAAAAAGTGGAACGGATTTCTCTAATCCGTTTGTTATAGTCTCCAAATGACAAAAGGTTGATGACGCTTAAGCAATTCTCTGTCAACAGACTTCGTGCTAACATGTTTCCTATTTGATGCCACTTACCTTGAACTTTAGCTCGGGCAGCTTCTCTATCTATAATTCTTTCATTTTCGCCTACACCTGAATCTAATTCAAACATATTAGTACTACCATAAAGACTATTAATATCACTGATAGTAGTATAATCTAATTTTTCTTGTGCTCGCTTAACACTATTATTTACATAATTTGTTTCTTCAATAGTTTTTCGTGTTGCCTTTATAAGATTAGTAATTGTATTATCTGAGGTATCTTCATTATTCTGTATCTGAGCTTCCCTTAAAGTTGCTTTATTTGCATCAAATGCTGAAACAGAGAATGTCAACAATAGGGACATAAATGCGCAAAGTATTAGATATTTTATTTTTGCAGAGCCAAAGGTAGTACTTGTTCGAGATGTTGATTCATTTAAGCGATAGTCTTTGGGTTGAAAGCGACTTTTATTGGAACTAGGCAAAAGCATATATGCCAAAAGGCAAATTGTGCCAAGCCAAGGTATAAAGCATATTAACGCCCACCAACCACTATAGTTGGCATCATGTAAGCGCCTTACCGTCACTGCTAGTCCTGGAACAAGTGCAAGCAACAGGAATAAAGCATAAAAAACAAGTGATATAATCAGCCCACTTTCGTTTAGCATATAATACATTAAATGCATAAACAATATGCAACATATCAACGTCAGGGTATTAAAAAGGGCGACCCACCAAAACTCCGAGCGTGATGCTCTCCCACGGAAGTTGGCGTAATTGGTTCGATAGACAGAACGAATGGATTCTTTAAATGTCATATTTAATTTTTTGTTTGTAATTGATTGTCTTTACCCTCATGCATAATCACTATCTGTGCCCTTTTCGGTTTCTCATTGACACTTTGTCTTGTTGCTCCTCTTCTTTATAATAGTTGTCTTTGATGATTTTGAAACAACAATAGGCCTTCAGAAGGAGTGATAATTCTTGAGGATTTATAATTGCTTGGTCGACAGAGTAACCATAATCGAGTTTTATACATCCAATTTAATTAATTCAATAACTTTTATTGTCACGTTTATCACAATATGTGGAAATACAATTAAACATTCCATTTAATTCCATAAGATACCCTTCCAACTCCCATGTGAGTTCTTGGCCTTTCAACTTTTTATCATCTTTGAGTAACTCCAATTTTAGCAAGATTCTTCTTTGAGAATCATATATAAACTTATAATTGGAAGGAGATATATAGTCAGGACTATATTCTGCAACCAGTATATCTACTTGTTCATATAGCCTTTTGGCTGTAAAATAAAACTTATTCGCATTTGGTTGAATAACACGACCATTAGCCCTATAATCTTCATAAGTTGCTTTTTCTAAATCATCAAGCAACCGCCTTATTTCTTCCAGAATCATTTGTTCAGTTTGTAACACAATCTTAATTAAATTTAATATAAATAATAATTTGTGTCAAAAGCAATAACATAACTCTTACCTTTGCCCCGGATTATGGAAAATGTTCCAAAAGTACGATGCTAGCATCGTACTTTTGGAACAAGCGGCCAAAATTTTGTAGCTTTGCTAGAGATTGTGGCCG
>Ga0256404_1012068_pt1 | contig 11345 bp, 6 predicted proteins | sample RumenRJG_01DNA_FD_185990 | JGI IMG/M metagenome (GOLD analysis project Ga0256404, IMG submission 185990) | Bovine rumen microbial communities from Lethbridge, Alberta, Canada - RJG_01 | ecosystem: Host-associated > Mammals > Digestive system > Stomach > Rumen | place: Canada: Alberta | collected... | reverse complement strand
CAGGGTCATGACAAGGAGCAGCTCAAGCAGGATGTCTACGATTATACGAAGAAGGTTCTCGCGGACTTCAAGGCTGCCGGCGAGCTGCCGGAGATGGTGCAGGTCGGTAACGAGATAACGAACGGCATGCTGTGGCCGGTCGGCAAGTTCGATGCGATGGGTGACGGCAAGACGCTGGCCGAGCTCGTGCAGAGCGGGCTCGCGGCCGTGCATGACACGGACAAGGGCATCAAGACGATGATCCATCTTGATAATGGCGGCAACAGCTGGATGTACGACAACTTCTTTACGAAACTCATCAAGGACAACGGCGTCAATGATTTCGATATCATCGGACTGTCGTATTATCCGTTCTGGTCCGGCACGATGGATGAGCTGGGCAGTAATCTCGATGCGATTTCGAAGAAATTCAACAAGGATGTCGTCGTGGTCGAGACGTCGTTCGGCTTTACAAACCAGAATTTTGATGATATGAAGAATCCTTACGGCGAGAAAGAGGAGCGCGTGGCCGGCTTCCGCTCGACGGTACAGGGACAGGCGACCGGGCTGCGGACGCTCATGGAGCGTGTAAGCAAGGTCCCGGGCGGCCGCGGACTCGGTGTGTTCTACTGGGCGCCGGACTCCTATGCGGTGAAGGGCGCAGGCTCATTCGCCGGCATGGGCGACGAGTGGGACAATCTCTGCATGTACGGCCCGGATGGCAAGGCACTCGAGAGCTGGAAGGTCTGGAAGGACGTCTCGGACCAGAGCATAAAGACGGTGACGCCGACCGTGAAGGAGATCGACAAGGTGCTCGTCGAGGCTGGCATGGGCAGCCCGGCGCGGATGCCGGAGACGGTGCGCGTGACGTATACGGATGATCACGCCGTCGATTACCCGGTGAAATGGACCGAGGCGAAGCCGACCTTTGCGAAGCCCGGCAACTATAAAGTCAAGGGAACGCTGGATATCGCCGGCCAGAAGAAGGCCATCGAGGGCAGCGTGCACGTCACGAAAAAGGTCAACCTGCTGCAGAACGGCGATTTCGAGGACCTGAATCTGAATGGCTGGACCATCACGGGCGACCAGTGCGTCGATGCCATCCAGAAGAACGGCGATGCCATCGGCAAGGCAGCCCTGCACTACTGGAAGGATACGGCCTTTGCCTTCACGGTCAGCCAGAAGGTGAAGAATCTCAAGCCCGGCAAGTACACGGCGGCAGTGTCGACGCAGGGCGGCGGCGGTCAGACGAAGTATCAGCTGTTCATCAAGACTGGCGGCAAGACGTATACGGCGGATATCCAGGATACGAAGTGGAATGAGTGGCATACGTTCACGATTCCTGATGTCGCGATCAATGGCGGTGAGGCCGAGGTAGGCGTTATCATGGAGGCGGCTCCGGGGACCTGGGGGACGATGGATAATTTCGAGTTCTATCGCCAGGAGTGATATCCGGGGCGCGGATGAGAGTAGATTATAGAGAATCAGGTTATATGAGGTGAATCGCAATGAAAAAATCTTTGCTCAGGAATCTTGTCCTCACGGCCATTGCGGCTGGTGCTATCGCTTTCGGCAATACGGCCGATGCAGCGGTGCAGGTGAACCCGATTAAGAATCTGCCGGCTGACTTCATCAAGGGCGCGGACGTCTCCATGCTGCCAGAGCTCGAGTCGCTCGGTGGCAAGTTCTATGATATGGATGGCACGCAGATGGACGAGCTCGCCATCATGAAGAAATACGGCATCAACTGGATACGTCTGCGCATCTGGAACAATCCGGTACATGAGAATGGCGGCGGCTATACGACGGCAGAGCGGGCACTCGCGATGACGAAGCGCGCTCATGCTCTCGGTATGAAGGTGCTGATCGACTTCCACTACAGCGATTTCTGGGCGGACCCGGGCAAGCAGTGGGCGCCGAAGGCCTGGGAGAAGCATAATGCCCAGCAGGTCCGGAAGGATGTATATAACTACACGAAGAAAGTTCTCGGCGACTTCAAGAAAGCCGGTCAGCTGCCCGAGATGGTGCAGGTCGGCAACGAAATCACGAACGGCATGATCTGGCCGCTCGGCAAGCTGCCGTCCGAAGATAACGGCAAGACGCTGGCCTCGTTCGTCGAGAGCGGGCTCAAGGCCGTCCATGATACGGACCGGAATATCAAGACCATGGTCCACATCGATAAGGGCGGCGACAACGGGGCTTCGCAGGCTTTTTATAACCAGCTCATAAAGGATAACGGCGTCAATGATTTCGATATCATCGGTCTGTCGTACTATCCGTTCTGGCATGGCAATATGAAGGCGATGCAGCAGAATATCGATGACCTCTCGCAGCGCTACGACAAGGATGTCATCATCGTCGAGACGGCTTTCGGCTATACGAATGAGAATTTCGATGACATGAAGAATCCGTATGATGCCCAGGCCGAGCATGTCGGCGGTTTCCGCTCGACGCCGCAGGGACAGGCTACGGGACTGCGCACCGTCATGCAGAGTCTCGCGGATGTGCCGGGAGGCCGCGGCATCGGCATGTTCTACTGGGAGCCGGACTGGTATGCGGTACCGGGTGCGGGTGCGTTCAAGGACAAGGGCGACGAGTGGGACAACCTCGTCATGTTCGATAATCACGGCAAGGCACTGGAGTCCTGGGCGGTGTTCAACGATGTAAGCAATCAGAGCCTGCCGACGATCAAGCCGACGTTCAAAGAGGCCGATGACGTGACGGCCGAGGTCGGCAAAGGCGTACCGGCCAAGCTGCCGCTGAAGACGCGTGTGACCTATACCGATGATCATAGCGAGGATCTCGATGTCACCTGGGATAATCCGTCTCCGGTATTCGCCCAGCCGGGGCAGTACAAGGTGACCGGCAAGGTGAAGGTGGATGGCGTGTTCCATCCGGTCACGGGCGATATAACGGTCGTGAACAAGGTCAACCTCATCAAGAATGGCAATTTCGAGAGCGCGCAGAATCTCGATGGCTGGACGATCGACGGGGATCAGGTGCTCGATGTCGTGACGAAGGGCGGCGATGCCCTCGATACGAGCGCCATGCATTACTGGAGCGACAAGGCGTTCCACTTCACGGTGAGCCAGACCTTCACCGGGCTGCAGGACGGCAAGTATACGCTGGCTGTATCGACGCAGGGCGGCGGCGGTCAGTCGAAGTACCAGCTGTTCGCCCAGACGAGCAGCGGCACGCAGACGGCTGACATAAAGGATACCAAGTGGAATGAGTGGCATACATTCACCATCAAGGATATCGAGGTCAAGGGCGGCCAGTGCACGGTCGGTGTCGAGATGAATGCCGCACCGGGCAACTGGGGCAGCCTCGATAACTTCGAGTTCTACCGTCAGGAATGATTGCCGGTACAGATCGATCGGTAATAATTATGGAGCTGAAGAAAATGATACAGCATTTTCTCCAACTCCATTTTGTTTCGTAAGAATCTGTTATCTGGTCTAGAAAGCGCTTGTGCCGCGGACATTCTTTACATATAATTTAGGAAAAGGGAAATGGGTTACTTTTACAGGGGGTAAGAAAATGAGCAGAGCGAAGAAGATGGTCTTAGCGGCTCTTATCGCGGGCGCGCTGTCCTTCGGACAGGCGGATGCCGCGGTGCAGGTGAATCCGATACCGGGTCTGCCGGCCAACTTCATCAAGGGATGCGACGTGTCGATGCTGCCGGCTATGGAGAAAGCCGGAGCGAAGTTCTACGACGTCGATGGCACCGAGATGGATGAAATAGCTATCATGAAGAAGCACGGCGTGAACTGGGTACGCATGCGCCTCTGGCATAATCCGAAGGCCGGCCCGGGCGGCGGCGGTGATGTCGATGAAGCCCGCGCGCTCGAGATCGCTACGCGGGCGAAGAAGATCGGCCTCAATGTGCTGCTGGATTTCCACTACAGCGATTTCTGGACCGATCCGAACCAGCAGGCGGTGCCGAAGGCTTGGAGCAAATACGATGAGCCGCAGCTCGTCCAGGCGGTCTATGACTATACCAAGAAGGTTATGCAGGACTTCCAGAAGGCCGGTGTCCAGCCGGATATGGTGCAGATCGGCAACGAGATCAGTCACGGCTTCATGTGGCCACTCGGCAAATGGCCGAGCGTGGACGGCGGTCAGACCGTATCAGCGCTGCTCTCGAGCGGTCTGAAGGCGGTCCATGACGTCGATCCCGAGCATAAGACGCGCACGATGATCCATCTGCCGGATGGTGGCGACAATGCGCTTTATCGGAAATTTTTCGACATGCTGACGAAGGACAACGGGGTCAACGATTTCGATATCATCGGCCTGTCATACTATCCGTTCTGGCATGGGACGCTTGACCAGCTGCAGGCCAATATCGACGACATCAGCCAGCGATACAACAAGGACATCATCGTCGTAGAGACGGCCTATGGCTATACGACGAAGAATTTCGACGAGATGTCGAATGAATACAGCGCCGGCGAGGCACGCCGCACCGGCTTCGAGCCGACCGTGCAGGGCCAGGCCAGCGGGCTGCGTGCACTCATGGACCGCATAAACAAGGTCCCGAACGGCCGTGGCATCGGTATGTTCTACTGGGAGCCGGACTGGTATGCAGTGTCGGGCGTAGGCTGGAAGAAGGGTGCGGGCAATAACTGGGAGAACCTGGCGATGTTCGACAATCATGGCAAGGCGCTTGAATCGTGGGATGTATTCAAGGATGTCTCCGACAGCTCGCTGCCGACCGTCGAGCCAGAGGTAGATAGCATCGATCCGCTCGAGGTCGCGGGCTCGGCCGGTCTGCCGGTCGCACTGCCGACGACGGCGCATGTCGTGTTCACGGATGACCACGACGAAGACCTGCCGATCACCTGGCGGGATCCTGCGCCGGTCTACCAGGCTGACGGCGAATATACGGTGAGAGGGCGCATTGACAAGATCAATGAACCGATCACCTGCGACGTGACAATCAAGAAGGATGCCAATCTGCTCAAGAACGGTGATTTCGAGTCGCTGACGTTCGATGGCTGGACCGTCGAGGGTGAAAAATGGGCGGTACAGACCAAGAGCGGCGAGGATAATGCGCTCGGCGATGGCGCTGTTCACTATTGGGCCAAGACGCCATTCACGTTCAACGTCTATCAGCAGCTGACGAATCTGCCGGACGGCGTCTATGCTGCCGAGGTTACGACGCAGGGCAAGGGCGATGCGAAGAGCTTCGACCTCTACGTCATCGGCGACAATGGCGAGAAGAAGACGGCAGCCATCAAGGACAGCGGCTGGAAGAACTGGAAGACGGTCCGCATCGAGGGCATCACCATCAAAGGCGGCAAAGCGACCGTCGGCATCGAGCAGCAGGGCAACGGCGACAACTGGGGCTCCATCGACAATGTGAAGTTCTACCGCCAGTCGTGAGGAAAAGATGATGGCAAGCTGTAGTTGAAGCGGCTTGAAGCGGATCATAGACCGGCATGAAAAAGGGGACTGCGAGTGGCAGCCCCCTTTTTTCGTGTTCAAACATATCGTTTACCAGCAATCATTGACATCGATGAGATAGCGGCCGTAGAGCGAGGCCAGAGCATGGTCTGGTGCCGTGGTTTTCTGGTCATTGTAGGCGGCTTCATATTCGCGCACAGCGGCGTGGGCCTCAGCCATGAGGCGCTCGGACCAGGATGGGCTCGGAGCAGCGCTCATGTTATTTATGGCGAACATCGGATTTTCGATCGTATATGCTTTCATTTCTGACACTCCTTTTCGTATATCGTTTCTTCGGTGTGGCTTCCTGCAGGTTCGCCTTTTTCTTTACAGCTATATTATGCCGCAGACGGCGGGAAAAGAAAAATACTTCTATTCGATATACATATAGGTACAGACTATAGATAATGACTATTGAAATTCCCTGTAAGGCTGCGCTATACTGAAAGAAGATGATAAGGACTGACGATGGACAGAGATAGGAGCGAGGGGGGAACGATATGGAACTAACCCTGCTGCAGATGCGGTATTTTGCCGAGGTCTGCCGCTGTCAGAATATCACGCGGGCAGCGGCGGCCCTGCATATCGCCCAGCCGACACTTTCTGCTGCCATACACAGCATAGAGGAGACGACCGGCCTGAACCTGTTCGAGCATGTCGGTCGCAATATCCGTGTCACGCATGATGGCAAAGTCATGTATGCGGCGATATCCGAGCTGCTGGATCACGTGGCCAGAGTAGATGAGTCGCTGAAGGATCTCGCGCACCGGCGCAACTATGTGCGTCTGGCCGTGCCGTCACAGATCGGTGTCAGCGTGCTGCCTTTCCTGCTGGGGCCGTTCCGCCGGCAGCATCCGGAGATCGAGCTCGATATCGTGGAGCCGCCTGGCATCGAGGCGGCGAACATGGTACTCAGCGAGGAAGTCGACCTCGCCATCGTCCACTACGACCGCGAGCGCGAAGGTCTGGACTCACGCAAGATATTCACGGTGCCGCTCTGCCTCTGCGTGCGCGCCGACCACCCGCTTGCCGGCAAGAAGGAAATAACGCTGGCCGAGACAGCAGATGATGACCTCATCACGCTCGGCCGCGATTTCATCATCACCAGACGCATCGAGGAGGCGTTTGCTGCCCAGCATATCAAGCCGCATGTCATACACTACTCGCCGCATCTCTCGACAATATGGAACATCGTCACTCATGGTCTGGCGAACGCCATCCTGTCGCAGAACGCCAATATCCCCGACTTGCCGTTGGTGCTGATTCCCATACGCGGGCTTCATCTCTATTTCAGCCTGATCACCAAGCACGGTCGCCAGATATACGCCGATCAGAAGGTGCTGATCCGCTCCATCTGCGACAATTTCCGTCATCCGGAAAAAGCAGAATGAATAGGCAGATTTCGCTTGACGAATGATCGGAAGCTGTGCTATAATATCTAAGTCGCCGCGAAAAGGGTGACACACGGAGAGGTGTCCGAGTGGTCGAAGGTGCTTGACTCGAAATCAAGTGTGGCTAATAACCACCGTGGGTTCGAATCCCACCCTCTCTGCCATTGAAATCAAGGCTCTGCAGCTATCGGCTGTGGAGCTTTTTTCGTATGGTTTTTTGCGCTATAATAGTAAGAAGAGAATGGCTGTCGTCGAGGAGGGCTGACTATGATGAGGCGCAATATGCCTATTGGCATAGATGATTTCAAAGAGGTTCGTGAGAAATATTACCTGGTGGATAAGACCGACTTCATCCGGCAGCTCATAGATGGGCATAGCGGGGCCACGCTGATTACGCGGCCGCGGCGCTTCGGCAAGACGCTGGCTATGAGCATGCTTGACTATTTCTTTTCCATCGAGAAGAAGGATGAGACGCAGCATTTATTCGACGGCCTTGCCATAGACAGGGCAGGCGAGGGGTACATGGCGCATCGTGGAGCTTATCCGACTATATTCCTGACGCTGCGCGGCATCAAGCAGCCGACATTTGCGGAGATGCTGAGGAATCTGAGTGATACCATAGGGGAGCTATATCTCAGTCACGAGGAAGCCATACGCAAAGCAACGCTGCGGCAAGCTGATGAGGAGTATATCGAGCGCGTCATGGACTATAAGTCCGATAAGCTGGATCTGGAACAGAGCTTGCTGAAGCTGTGCCGCTTCCTGAAACAAGCCTATGGCCGGCCGGCCATCCTGCTTCTCGACGAATACGACGTGCCGATCCAGCATAGCTGGGAGTGTGGCTACTACGATGAGGGCATTGCTTTCATGAAGAATTTCCTCGGCAATGCGCTCAAAGGGAATCCGTATCTTGACTTTGCGGTCATCACTGGCGTGCTGCGCGTGGGCAAAGAAAGCATATTCAGCGATCTCAATAATCTGGACGTATGTTCCGTACTCAGCAATATATACAGCGATGTGTTTGGGTTTACCTACGCTGAAGTTCAGACAATGGCTCGGGATTTAGGCTGCCCTGATCAGCTGCCCATCCTAAAGAACTGGTACGATGGTTATCATTTTGGTGACGACGAGATATATAATCCGTGGTCGGTGGTAAATTTCTTCCGCAATAAAAACCAGCCCAAAGCCTATTGGGTGAATACATCGTCAAACAGCATCCTGCAGGAAATACTGCCGCAGGCCCGGGAAAAACGTCTGCAGGAGATGCGGTCCCTGCTGCAGGGCGGCACGGTCTGGACGCAGGTCAATGAACGCATCGTCTACAGTGACGTGCGCCATAGCGATAACGCGCTCTATACCATGCTGGTGACGACCGGTTATCTGACCGTAGCCGATTCGCATATGGATGGCGATGAGATCATCTACGAGCTGCGCATACCGAATCGCGAGGTCAGGTCCGTATATGCCACTGAAATCATGGATCATATAGCCCGAGGACTATACCGTGACGAATTCATAACCATGCGCCGCAGCCTGTTCACCGGTCAGGTTGGCGAGTTTGAGTATGAGCTGAAGCGCATACTGATCGGTATCGTCAGTACCTATGACACGGCAAATAAAGAGACATTTTATCACGGCCTCATGCTAGGCCTGACCGCTATGCTCTCGGCCGGTCGGTATCAGGTACAGTCGAACCGCGAGAGCGGCTTTGGGCGTTTCGATCTGGCGCTGATTCCACGCGACCATGCGAATCCCGGCGTCATCATGGAGTTCAAGGTCGCGGATACTCCTGAAGACATGGAGGTAAGGGCGCAGGAGGCGCTGCAGCAAATCGAGGAAAAGGCCTATGATGCGGAGCTGAAGGCTGCCGGAGTAGATATGATTTGGCGGTATGGTATAGCCTTTTGTGGCAAGCAGGTGTGCATACACATGGGAAACCACAGATAGGATGGGATAGACATTCGTACAGCTGTGGCAGCTTACGTTGACAGTCTTTTTGCTAAATGCTATTATAGGAAAGGGAATGTCAATTGCCCGGACTGATATTTGGTATATGGCGGTCTGGTCTGAGTTCTCCGTGAGGAGGCCCGGACCGGGCCGCTTCGTGTTTCCATTTCTGCAGTGCAGAGACGCTGCGTGTTTTTTAGGAGGAATCACTGATGATTGAACGTTACACCAGACCGGAGATGGGGCATCTCTGGTCTATCGAGAACGAGTGGCAGCAGATACTGAATGTCGAGATGGCTGCCTGCGACGCCATGGCGGAGCTCGGCGAGATCCCAAAGGAAGCGGCCAAGAACATACGCGCGAAGGCGGCGTTCGAGGTGGATCGCATCCACGAGATCGAGTCGGTAACGCATCATGACATCATCGCGTTCCTGACGAATGTAGCGGAGCATGTCGGTGATGACTCCAAGTACATCCACAAGGGACTGACGTCCTCTGATGTGAAGGATACGGCCTACTGCATGATGATGCGCGACGCCTGCGACATCATCCTCAAGGATCTCAAGGCGTTCCACAAGGTGCTGCGCCGCCGCGCGGTGGAGTTCAAGCATACGCCGTGCATCGGCCGCACGCACGGCATCCACGCGGAGCCGATGACGTTCGGCCTGAAGCTCCTGCTCTGGAGCGCGGAGATCGAGCGCGACATCGAGCGTGTCGAGCACGCGAAGAAAATCGTCTCCGTCTGCAAGCTCTCGGGCGCCGTCGGTACGTATTCGAATATTGATCCGAAGATCGAGCAGATGGTCGGCAAGAAGCTCGGCCTCACGCCGGTGCGGCTCGCAACGCAGGTCATCCAGCGCGACCGCCACGCGGAGTTCGTCACGACGATCGCGATCTGCTCCTCGACGCTCGAGAAAATCGCGACGGAGGTGCGCAACCTCCAGCGTACGGATATCCGCGAGGCGGAGGAGTATTTCTCCCCGGGGCAGAAGGGCTCGTCGGCGATGCCGCATAAGCGCAACCCGATCAACTGCGAGCGCATCAGTGGCATGGCGCGCCTCAATCGCGGCAACGCCGTCGCGGCACTCGAGGACATCACGCTCTGGCATGAGCGCGACATCTCCCACAGTTCGGTCGAGCGCGTCATCCTGCCGGATTCCTCCATCAATCTCGACTACTGCACGGCGAAGCTCACGGACATCATCGACAAGCTGCTCGTCTATCCGGAGAAGATGCTGCACGATATGAACCGCACGGGCGGCCTCATCTACAGCCAGCGCATCCTGCTCGCCGTCGTCGACAAAGGCGTGCTGCGCGAGGATGCCTACAAGTGGGTGCAGCGCAACGCGATGAAGCGCTGGATGGAGGGGCAGGACTTCCGCACGAGCGTCGAGAACGACCCGGACATCACGAAGTACCTCACGAAGGAAGAAATCGACGATTGCTTCGATTACAAGTATTTCCTGCGCAACGTCGATATGATTTTCGAGCGCTTCGGTCTTTGATCGCCGGCACGGCTTGAAAAATACCATATCATCTGGCACAAGATCATTGGCAGCATGAAGGAGCGAGTGTAATGTCAACAGTAGTAGTAACTGGCACCCAGTGGGGCGATGAGGGCAAGGGCAAGATCGTCGATTATCTGGCTCAGCAGGCTGATACCGTCGTCCGCTATCAGGGCGGCAGTAATGCCGGTCATACGGTAGTAGTCGATGGTGAGGCGTACAAGCTTCGCCTCATGCCTTCGGGTATCCTTTACAAGGGTGCTCATTGCGTCGTCGGCAATGGCGTCGTATTCGATCCGAAGATTTTCCTCGAGGAGATGGATGGCCTCGCAGCGCGCGGCATCGATCTGTCGGGCATCCGCATATCGAACCGGGCGCATGTCGTACTGCCGTATCATTCCATCATGGACGGCATCGGCGATGAAAAGCGCGGCAAGAACAAGATCGGTACGACGAAGCGCGGCATCGGCCCCTGCTATATGGATAAGGCCAACCGCATCGGTATCCGCGTCTGCGATTTCATAGACCCGGATGAGTTCGCCCGCCGCCTCAAAGAAGTGCTGGCGATAAAGAATAAGGAGCTCAAGCTGCTCTATGATCATGAGCCGCTGGACTATGATGCTGTCCTCAAAGAGTATCTCGGCTATGCGGACCGTCTGCGCCCGTATGTCTGCGATACGATCGCACTGCTGCATGATGAGATCAAGCAGGGCCGCAAGATCCTGTTCGAGGGAGCTCAGGCAACGATGCTCGATATCGACTACGGCACGTACCCGTATGTCACGGCCTCTCATCCGATTTCCGGCGGTGTGCCGGTTGGTGCCGGCGTGGCACCGCGTGATATCGACAAGGTCGTCGGCATCGTCAAGGCTTACTGCACGCGTGTCGGCGAGGGCCCGTTCCCGACGGAGCAGCTCAATGCCATCGGTGACCGCATCCGCGAGGAGGGCCATGAGTATGGTGTCGTGACCGGTCGTCCGCGCCGCACAGGCTGGCTCGATGCCTGCGTCGTGCGCTATGCGGGCATGCTCTCGGGCATCGACTACATGGCAGTCACCCGCCTCGATATCCTCGA
>Ga0256404_1012067_pt1 | contig 11345 bp, 6 predicted proteins | sample RumenRJG_01DNA_FD_185990 | JGI IMG/M metagenome (GOLD analysis project Ga0256404, IMG submission 185990) | Bovine rumen microbial communities from Lethbridge, Alberta, Canada - RJG_01 | ecosystem: Host-associated > Mammals > Digestive system > Stomach > Rumen | place: Canada: Alberta | collected... | reverse complement strand
TATGAAAGATTTTTTCTGGAGGAAGGTTTCCATACAACATTTTTAGAAAAGCCAAAAGTGCCAGAACCTTGAAAACAGTCAAGAATTCTGGCACTATTATATTCGTCAAGTGTTAAAGACGGGATTAATATTACTGCCATTTGAAGCCGTTTTCAACGAGATAAAAAATCACGATTTCACAAGTGGATTTTGGAATTTCTGATAACATAACCGGGGATAAAATAAGTGGTGCAGGATTTTAGAGTATCATGTATAATAGGATGTGTGTGATAACAGATTCAGAGAATATTGTGGTGTGGCATTTGAGAAAATAACAGAGAGGTGAAGATGACAACAGAGGGAGCAATAGTAATTGTGATTATAATTCTGGCAGTGATCATTGCAGTGGGACTTGCGTTTCTTCTCATCAGACTCGCAAAGAGTGAAAGGAAGATCAATCCGGTTCTTACAGTGATTCTGATCCTGGTGGTAATTGGAGCAGGGTATGCGCTGATCAATGGCGGGAGGGATTCTTTCCTCAAGGCAGATCTGACTCCGGACAGTCAGGAGAAGACGGACTACTGGCCGAGAGATACAATGATACTTCAGGAGATAAATGATCTCGAACCATTGCATGAGAAATCATGGAAGAAGCTGTCACCAGATGAAAAGGTGGCAGCCCTGCAGAAGGTTGCTGATATCGAGAGCAGACACCTGGGGATTGATGAAGCTACAGAGATAAAGGTGAAGAGACAGAAGCTGCCATATACGAGGATAGGTCAGTTCAATCCAACAGATCAGAGTGTGGCAGTCAACAGCATTTATCTGGATCAGGGTACTCCGTATCTTCTGATCAATACGACCTGTCATGAAGTCTATCACGGATATGAGATGTATCTTGTCGATGCAATGGCAGACAGGAAGATTTCGAGAAAGCAGCATACCTATGGCAAGGCACAGCAGTATCTGAATGAGTTCTCCAACTACAAGGATGGCAGTGCAGACTTCGCGGGATACTATGGTCAGGCTTGTGAAGCCGATGCAAGGACTTATGCGGAAGATGCAGTGATGAGTTACAGGACTCAGATAAACGCACACTATGGCAGGAATGCTATCAGCAATAAGCAGAAGAAATATCTGATCAAAGATCCGGGAACGAATGAGATGTTTTATGTGATGCCGGATTATAAGGATGTAGATGGGGTGAGTAACTGATAAGGATAAGAGGTGAACATCATGCAGGATATTTCAAAATCAGACTGGAAGTTGTTCTGTTCAAAAGTGCCGGGATGGCAGGAAAGATATATGAAGCGGCTTGATGAGGAATATATTGAACTGCTTAGTAGCGATAAGCCGGCTTCAACCAGATTCTGGGAACTTGAAAAAAGAATAAGAGAAGATAAAAAGTCGAAAGGTGTAGTTATAAATCTGCGTAAGAGTGAGGCATTGTGGGATATTGTCTTATTTCTTCGCAATGGTGTTATTGACAAGGATGATCTTTTGGAATTCAGTGATGATTTACAGGAGAACGTGAATTTTCTAGTAGAAAGATCCAGGCAGGAATATTAGTGAGCGTAAAACTGGATGTACAGTATGCCGGCAGACGACAGATTATTGATTATAACAAATCGTCTAGATCAATTGAAGAAAAAAGATGATGTGATAAAATTTTTATAAACTGTAGTTTGTAAAAGGTTAATTATTGATATAAGTTTTAGAGGGCTAATAGATCATGGCGCAAATGATTGATGATAAGAATACAGATTTTGCTGGAGAAGCTATAGTATGGGAGAAGCTTAAGGAGTTCCTCCCTGATGATGCTATTGTATATTTTAACAGGGAGGTTTTGGGAAGAACATATGATTTTTGCGTTCTGTTGGAAAATAAGGGGATTCTTATTATCGAGGTCAAGGGATGGAAGTCAGACCAGGTAAAGGTTAATAAGCCTGATGATATAGAGATTTCCGGATACGACAAGCATCAGCTCTCTCCAAGAAAACAGGCTTACGGGTATCAATATAAATTAAGAGAGCTTTTCCATAGAGAATGTGGGGTTTGTCCGCTATATTTTAACATGGTATGCTATCCGTTTATTAATGAACAGGATTTTGCAAGATTACGTTTAGATTTGGTATCACCCGCAGAATTTACCTTACTTAAAGATGATTTAGAGGATAAGATTGACTTTAATCTGAAGATTGATTCTGCATATGACAATGAGAAGAATGATCACTTTGATCCAATGACCAAAGATGTGATGGGCAAAATTAGAAGGTATTATGAGCCCAATTATGAAGATCCTAGCGATAACTATGGGGATAATGACGTATTTTATTCAAAGTTGTGGATATTATTAAATGGCAAGGGTGAAATAGAACAGGATGGTATTCTTAGGGAATATTTTCAAGGAACCAAGCAGATAATATTTACTGACGATCATGAATTGCTTAGGGATATTGTAGAAAATTTAAAGAGCAATTTTCAGAAAAGGGATATATATTTATGTGGGAATGATTTAAAAAAAGGTGAATCTTTGGTAAAGGATGAAGATTTACCTGAAGATTCCTTTAGATGTTTTAACTTTGAAATATATTATGTTGGGAATCTTGCTACAGTATGTCAAGATAGTATCTGCATAACAGAAGGTAAATACACAGAACACGAGAAAAAAATACTGCTTGAACTGGGTACTATAACGAAGTTCAACTATCAACAGTATATTATTGAACACTCACCAACGCAAAAGAATATTCTTGTTCAAGCTGGGGCTGGAACCGGGAAGACATATTCTATGGTGTCAAGAATTGCTTTTTTATGTAACAAAAGTAATGAACCGGTTAAAAATATTGCATCTGATATAGCCCTTGTTACATTTACTAATGATGCGGCAAATAACATGAAGGATAGAATAAGGCAGATGTTTATGAACTATTTTGTCCTTACTGGTGATACCAGGTTCTTTAAGTATATAGAGGATGTTGAACAGGCAAATATATCAACTATACATAAATTTGCATTAACTATTCTGCATAAGGAATCTCTTCATACGGGATTAAGCAGCGAATTTAGCATATCTCGAAATGAATTATTCAGACGACAGAGGTATGAGGCACACCTTTCTGATTATATAGAAATGAAGACCGAGTTTGATGGTAATTTTATCAGTAGGATTCCAGTGCCTCTTTATGAATTTGTGCAGATTCTGATGGACTTTACTGACAAACTCAAAAACAAAAGTATTGACATGACTAAAGTAAATCAGAGTGAGATAGGTACACCAAAGGTAAATGATTTACCTAATTTTAATGAAATAATAGAGGACGTAATAAAACCATCAGAAGAAGATTATTTGGCGTATCAGTGGGATAATGACATGATTGACCTTAATGAGTGTCTTATACTTCTTAAACGGGTATTAGATGAAGCCAATGGTAAGATACACTCTGTTAATTTGAAATACTTATTTATTGATGAATTTCAAGACACGGATAATGTTCAAATAGATATTTTTAAGGAATTGCAGAAAAAGATGGAGGGCGACTGCAAACTGTTTGTGGTTGGAGATTTAAAGCAGAGCATATATCGTTTTAGAGGAGCTACAATTAGTGCATTTGATAAGCTTGTGGGGAATCGAACTGACGTATGGGAAAAGTTTACATTAAATATTAACTATAGGACAGATAAGAAACTTTTAGAAGAGTTTGATCAAAGGTTTGATGCATGGGGAAGGAAAGGATATTTAATTTATAAAAAAGAAGATGACAAGCTCTATAGTAATATAAATATTAATAATAATGTCCCGGTACTTGAATGCCGTGATTATCATGGAAATAGTAAGGATGATTTTTTTGATGTGCTCTTTGATACTATAAAACAAAAAAAATCCCAGCTAGAAGATATTGATGCAAAGGAGCATTTATCTGAGAAAGAGAGAACTATTGCTATTCTTACAAGAAGTAATTGGCAAATTGAAGAAATTGTAAAGAAAGGAAGAGAATTAAAGATTCCAATTGAGACAACAGCTGGAGGCAAGTTATATAACCTTTCGTCAACTATAGATTTATATAAGTTGATTTTGGCTTTATGCAATCCTAATAATCCAATTTACTTAACTAACTTAATTGACTCGAATTATGTAAATGTTGATCTGGATTATAATAGTCTACATGGATTGAATTATGAGAAAAAGCGAATAATATTGACTGGCATACTTGATGAATATTTTAAGAAAAAGACAGGGGAAAAATTTTCATCAAAGGTCAATAAGGCATATGAAAAGCCAATACTGTATGTTTTACAGACTCTATATGAAGATCTTATGCCATGGAATAATTATAGCTTTGATAGCGAAAAACAGCAGTATTATAAAATCAATTATGAATATCTGCTAGAAAAGATAATACGAAGTGGACAGATGGAGGCCATCACATTAACATCGATAAAGCATTTTCTTGATGTAAATGTGAGGACGGATCAACATGAAGAAGAAAGACAGATAGATTCTGAAGAACAGAATGGTATAAAAATACTATGCTCCACTGTCCACAAAGCAAAAGGATTAGAGTATGGAACAGTTATTATCCCATATACTGAAGATAGTATAGGAGATCTGGGCAAAAATAAGTTGGAAGTTGATTGGAACGAAAATAAGCTTTCATATTATATTCGCTTTTCTAAGGATGTGGAAGAATATAATTCGTATTATGATGAGAAATCTGAATCTAATAATGAAATAAAAGAAGAAACAAGAGTATTATATGTGGCACTGACAAGGGCAATAAGAAATTGCGTATGGTTGAACGATGTTGACAATGTAGCCGATATCAGTTGGAGCTCTTTGCTGGAGGAAAAATAAAATGAGTTTAAAGATTTATACGTATAGTAACCCATACGAAATAGATAAAGAACCGTATGCCGAGGAAATAAAGAATTTGCCAGAATTTTGTGTCTCGCAGACCATGGTAAATGGTCTGCGTTCAATATACTATAATAAGATTAAAAAAGGTCAGCTGGCAACAGTGGATCAACTTATCAATAACATGTTTGAAGACTGGCAAAGCACAGCTAAGAGCATAAGGCAGTTTGCAGACTTAGATAATGTAGAAAGATATGGTGATTTCCTCGAGGAGTTTGACGAGGAGAAGGGTCACATTACAGAAGTTTTATTGAAAAACGCTCAGTCCATATATGAAAGCATACGCATTCTGGTTGAACTAGGAGTGGAATATAATGAAATAGATATAAACAAACTGTCCGAAGAGCAAAGGATTCTTGTCATGCTTTATAATGAGGTGACATCTGGCAGATATTCAAATGACTTTCAGATAAAAGCATCCTTTGAGAAATTAGAAGTGATTAATATTATTAAAAAGACTCTTATAGGAGATGTTGATGAACAGAATGGTTTACTTGGAAGAGATATTTCAGGCCTTAATTTTGATACAATTATAATTCATGGCGTTCACCAATTTACTCCGATTATATTGCGAGCAATAGAGGAGCTGTCAAAATATGTGAATATAATTATGCTCTTTAACTATCAGAGACAATATTCTAAAGTATATCAGACATGGATAAATGTGTATAGCGCGTTCAATTCACAAATAATTACGTACCCGCATAATGAATTTAGACCATTGTCTACTAACAAGTTTAGCTATGAAAGTAATCTCTTGGGAGATCAGATGGGAAGCCTAGTTGAAGGCAAAAAGGGTTCATATTCATTAACGAATAATGTTGAGCTAGTAGAGTTCAATAATATCACAGAGTTTGCCAATTATGTAGCTAGATGCTTTAAGGAAGCGTCAGTAAAGCAGGCAGATTCAAGCTCTTCAAATGAGAGAGCAGATGGAAATCCATTACACTATATGAAAGAACTTTTTTATTCTGCCGATATGAGAGTAAATGATATCTTAAAGGTGTATTTCCCAGAACAGTTTGGCGAAAGAAAATTTCTTAATTATCCGATAGGCCATTTCTTTGTTGCTATAACGAATATGTGGGATGTAAAAAATGGCGGTATAAAAGTGGATGACTTGGATGATGTAAGAGAATGCTTATCCTCGGGAATTGTTCGGGAGGACAATAGAGGGGAACTGGCATCTATTTTTGAACAAGCAGTGCCACTGTTTACAAATTGTCATAGTATAAGAGCGATGATTAAAGCTCTTGAGAAAGTACAAAAGAACAAACGTGTAATATATGATGAGGAAGAGAAAAAACAGATATATAGGCTTTCATACTACAATCTTACTGATGATAAATGTCAGAAATTGCTGACAGGATTAAAGGAACTTGATGAAATTGCTAAGATGTTCTATGAGGACTTTGAAAATCAAGATCATAATTTTAAATCCTTTTATACAAAAATGCAGAATTTCTTGCAGGATAAGATTTCTGAGGATGAACTTGATGATGAGTTTAGAGGAATTATTAAGCGTGTTTTGGTGAGATTGGATGAGGTTAGAGATATTGATGCAAGGGCTTCGTTTGATTGCTTAAAATCTACTATGTCAATATACTTACAACAGGAGAGCGATCCTGCAAAAAGTGCACATTGGATAGTTAAGGGATTTAATCAGATTGATGGAGATATTCTTCAGAGTAATAGTAAATGGGAGTCAGGGAACAAAGAACGAATCTATCATTTTGCATGCATAAGTGATGAAAACATGCCGGGGGATAATGGGGCTTTTCCATGGCCGCTTGATGAGGATTTTTTTGAAAGAGCTCAGGATCCGATTGATTGGAAGTTTCAGGTTTATATGAATGCTAGAAGAGAAGCAAAGAACTTTAATAGATATGCTTTAATATATGGCTTGGAGTTTAATAGAGCAAGATATAAGATAAGTTACATTAAAAATGACCAGAATGAAAATAACCATCCATATTACCTGTTAAGAATGCTTGGTGTTAATGTACAGCAATATAGTGATTCTAATGATGGATACTTCGCTAGTAAGAGAGAAAATGTAATCCTACATAAAAAAGTAGATACTAATTATTCTCCTTATGATTTGTATAGATTCAGAGTTTGTAAATATAAATTCTTACTAGAATCTATCATTGAAGGGGATACTGTATACAAAGATGATTTTATGATGCTGAGATACTTTGAAGTTGTGCTGGAAAATAGAGTAAGAATCGCGATTCAGGGAAAGGCTCGAATGGATAGTGTAATTGATCCGCAATTAGAGGAGACCTATAATGAGTTAAGAAGGTGTTTCCCGTTTGCGCTGAAAATGAATAAGATAGATATTATTAGTAAAGTAAAAAAACATATAATGTCAATAAATAAAAATAATTATAAGGGAGAGTTTTGGAGAATAAAGGATAATGACAGGGAGTATATGAAAATCTGCGAGATTTTTATAAAGCAACATTTGAATGATGAGAAAAATTCGAATGAGGATATTTTTAAGGGTAAATTTGAAAGCGCCGACGGGGAAGAGGTAAAGAACGAATTATCTACTGAAGCACTTGAAGATGAGAGATATGACAAGAATGTTGCGGCCTGGTGTAATTATTGCGCGAATCGTGATGTATGCCTAGTAAAATATGAGAAATTTTAAGAGGATATAAGATTATGAAAGAAAAAATGTATGTTAGATGTCCTGTTGATGTGGAAAGCATAACGGATCCTAGGGTGTTTGTAATAGGACAGATTTCGTTTATTGATGACTTTGCGAATACGGTTGTTGTTAATATTCGTGATCCATTTAACTATCATATATATTACGATATGCTTCCAGCTGGAGAAATGGAATTCCCTATGAAATCTGTTTGTCATGCTGACCTTTTTACGGACACATTAGTTATGTATAAAGGGAAAAAGCATAGTGTGATTGCCAGCAGCAAAAATAAGAATGATTATACTATGTATTATCTTCAGAATGAAGAGACAAAGGAAGTGATAAAAGCCCTGGAATGTGATATAATTGCGCCATTTAATATAGGACGTGTCTCACCAGATACACAATTAAAAAATTATGAATTTCAGAACCCGGTATGGTACTTGGGACGAACAATTGTAAATAAGAATGTTCACATTTTGGAAAATTCTATATATGGATTTAAAGAACTGGCAGGATGCAAAATATTCTTACTGCCACATCAGATAAATACGATAATGAGATGCATACAGGCGGAACCATGCAGGTATATGTTGGCAGATGAAGTGGGCATGGGAAAAACTATTGAGGCAATTTCTATACTTAAAATATATTTGATGAATAAAAGCAACAGAAATATATTAATAATGGTGCCTTCGACATTGGTGGAGCAGTGGAAAACAGAACTATTATTTAAGTTTGATATTTGTGTAGGTGCACTATCTAATGGTAATAGAATTGAATTAAAAGCAATTGAAAAAATAAGTATTGATGAAGTGGGAGTTGATTGGGATTTTATTATTGTAGATGAAGTTCATAAGTATCTTCATGATAATTCTGTTTATAGCGACATTTTAAAAATGAGTAGAAAAGTAGATAATATTCTTCTTTTAAGTGCAACGCCAGTTCAGCAGAGAACCGATGAGTATCTGAATCTTTTAAGGATTCTTGATCCAAGTCGATATGATAATATCAGTAATGATGAGTTTTCCAACATGCTAACAAAACAGGAAGCTGTTGTAAAAAAGGCTGTGTTAGTAAAAGATGATCTAGATGATTATGAGGAAATTATAAACGAGTGTATAAAGAATGACGAAAATATTGCTGAAAATGAAGAGGCACGGGACTTATATGATGAAATGATGGATTATTACGCTCAATTTAGTACTGATCTTAATGATAGTGCATTTTCTGAATTAGTGAAAAAGGTAAGTATCACATCTCCTCGTGGTGGCATTTATGATATAAAGGTCCTACTATCGTATATTTGCAACAATTATCAGATTGAAAATCATATGATACGAAATAGAAGAGATGTATTGGAGAATAAAGATGATGAAGTAAAAATTATGCCTTCTAGGAAATTGATTGAATTAAGTTATGAGGTGTATTCTGAATATAATTTGTATGAAAAAAATGCAATGGACTTATTGAGCAATTGGATAAATAATGCTAATAAGAATGAAGAAATGATAAGAGAGTTTATACAGCCTCTTTTATCAACATTTTTTAGCTCATCGCACGCTTTTGTTAAATGTATTGAAAATTTGTCGTCTTTTTGCACATTTCCGGAAGAGTTAATAGAGGCAGCATCTGACTGGAAATTATTTGATGACGATATTTTAAATAAGATTGATGATATCTTAGATGATCCAGATGGATTTTCAGATTATTATTCGTCAAGACCGTTAAAAGTAATGGATTATCTATATGAAAATCTTTATGAAAGTAAGACTGTCCTCTTCGCAGATTATAGTGAGACATTTAAATACTATAAGGAACTGCTATTAAATGTCTTTGGTAAAGAGCAGGTTGCCTTCTTCTGCAAGGACATGGACTCTGATAATCTTGAGGTTAGTTCCTATAGATTTCAGAATGATGATCAGTGCTATTTTATGCTTTGTGATAGTACTGGAGGAGAGGGCAGAAACTTTCAGTGTGCGGATTATGTTGTTCATATAGATCTGCCGTGGAACGCTGATGCAATAGAACAACGTATTGGAAGATTAGACAGATTGGAGCGTGACAAGAAGAAATCATCTGAAGTCTATTCTGTTGTTGTTCATTCGGAAAATACTTTTGAGGATAGCCTGTTTAAATTCTGGAATGAGGGACTTGATATTTTTAATAAGTCTCTTAGCGGAATGGAGATAATTATCAATGATGTAAATAAGGAAATATATTCGTCATTTATTGATGCGGACGACGATGATTTTCGTTATAGTTTATCTAATAAAATACGAGAGATTAATACTAAACTTGAGGATGTTCGTAGCAAATTAAAAAGAGAACAGATATTGGATGTTACAGCAGCATTGTATAACCCTATGAATGTTGAGTTAAAGAAAATAATTGAAGACTATAACGAAAACGAGAATGAATTATTCTCTGATGCTATGTTGAGGTGGGCATCATTGGCTGGTTTCCATGGTTATGTAGATGACGACAATAATATAGTATTTTCTCCAGGATCATTTTCAGTGAAATCCGCAGAAAATTCTATGCTGATTCCTCCTGATTGGAGTCTTTATTCGAATGATAAACAGATTGAGTTGTCTAATAGAATAAGAGAGATGGTGGGAAAGAAGAAAAAAGAGATCACTTATGATATAAGAGGGACTTTTATTAGAGAAAAAGCCATATCGAATGACTATCTGCATTTTTATGCGCCAGGGGATCCTGTTTTTGATTGTATTGTAGATAATGCTATTCATTCGTGTAAAGGGCAATCAGCAGCCTTTGCTGTCAAGTCAAACATAGAATGGACAGGATTTGTCTATACGTGGTCTGTTAAACCAGATATTGCATATTTGATGGATAATGGATTGCAACCGTATAGCATAAATCCTTATAAGCACTATGTGTCGAATAAACTTATTGTTACACCAATATCTGTGGAAAATTACAACGCTATTAGCGAGGAAAAGATAATAAAAGAATATAATCGGATATGTGAATATGCTGAAAAAGCAGATATTGATCACCTTGGGAGAAGAGGTAAGTCTTTCGGTATTATGAATATTGGATTTGAAGATGTATCAAATATTGAATGGTTTAGAGCAGAATATCCAGAAGAAAAATGGAAAGAAATGGTGACAAGAAGCCGAAAAGAAGCATCAGTAAAGGCTAAGGAAATTTATAAACGTAACTCATCAACAAAAAAATGTAAAGAAGAAATGGAAAGGATATTATCGTCTCATGAGGCATCGGCGGATTATTATGGGGTTGATAATAACTGCTTGAAGGAAAGACAAGAAATGGAAATCGTTCTTGAAGCGTTAAAGAAGCCAATACTAAAACTTGAGTCAGCATCTTTTATAATGATGAAGAGAGGCTAAGGTTTATGACAGAATTAAGCCAGTTACTGGAAGAATACTTTACTATAGGTAAATGTGACGATTTACAGGATGCCCTGTCAACAGCAAAAGATAATAATGCTAAAAATAAGGCAATAATAAATAGTGCGGTAAGATTAGTTACTGTATATAATAAATATCTGTGTAGTATAATATATGAAGAGGATTTTCTGTGTTCATTAAGGAATTACCTACTTCTAACGAATGAGCGTATTAATGTTGGCAAAAAATATAATAGAGATATACTTGAAAAATATGGTCTTAATGAGGAAAATGGTATAATAATCTAGGCATGTATCATATTCAGAGCAAACAAAAAAGCAGATTATTTAAAACTCTAATCTGCTCTGAATGTGATACTGCCGGATTGTACCAGGTCGCGTAAATGTAGACGTCCACA
>Ga0256404_1012066_pt1 | contig 11346 bp, 6 predicted proteins | sample RumenRJG_01DNA_FD_185990 | JGI IMG/M metagenome (GOLD analysis project Ga0256404, IMG submission 185990) | Bovine rumen microbial communities from Lethbridge, Alberta, Canada - RJG_01 | ecosystem: Host-associated > Mammals > Digestive system > Stomach > Rumen | place: Canada: Alberta | collected... | reverse complement strand
TAGTAAGTTCAAGACATAGTAGAATACGCCCGCCACAAAGAGAGGCATGAGGCTGGACATAGCCGCCGAAACCTGCTTGGCATAAGTGAACATCTCCTGATAGGCGAGCACGAATGCCAATGACGTATCTTTGACCAGTGTGATGACTTCGTTGGTGACCGGCGGAATAGTGCGCTTGACCATCTGAGGGAAGATGATCTTGAGGAATGTCTGCACCTTCGTATAGCCGAGCACCGTTGCAGCTTCCGTCTGGCCCACGGGAATGCTCTGGATTCCCGCGCGGAAGATCTCAGCGAAGTAGGCCGCATAGTTGATGGAGAAACCGATCAGGGTCGCGTACAGTCTCCAGGCGGTCGAAAGTTTGAGTCCGAATACATAATAGGGACCGTAGAACACTACGATCAGCTGCAGCATCAGGGGAGTTCCGCGAAGTATGGATATGATTCCCTGGATCAAAATAGAGAGCGGCTTGAACTTACTCATTCGTCCCAGCGCCACCAAAATTCCCAAAGGCATTGAGAATAACAGAGTACAGAAAAATATGATCAGCGTTGATCCAAAACCGGACGCGATCTGCGAAATGACAGTCAAAAGGCTCATAAATCCCCCTTAGCTTGTGATAAGAAAGACCGCCTGCGCTCCGTCCCGGAGCCCAGGCGATCAAAATGAACTAATCCGTTATGACCGGTCTTTCTCCCCGATTACTCTGTGATGAGCATATCCGGAAGATTGTCGTCCGCATATTTCTCGGCGATCTTCATGACAGTTCCGTCAGCGAGCATCTCGTCATAAGTCTCCTGGACCTGGTCTCTGAGAGCTTCGTTTCCAAGCTTGAACGCGATCGCGTACTGCTCTGTCGAGATGGGCTCTTCCAGAATACGGAAAGCATCGGGGTTGTTTCTCATCTGATAACGGGCAACGCCGATATCAACCGCAACTGCGTCAACCGCGCCGGACTTCATATCCGTGAAGCAGGTGTTGTAGCTGGGATTTCTCTGAAGATCCGCGAATGTTCCGGCGAGAGCTGCGAGCTCATCGCTCTTAAGAGCGGTCTCAGCAGAGGAGTCGCTCTGCACGATGACGACCTTGCCGGCAAGATCTGCCGTTGTCTGGATGTCGGAATCAGCCAGGACCGCAATAACAATGCTGTTATTGACATAAGGCTTGCTCCATGTATAAGCTGCTTCACGGCCTGTGTAAGTCATGCCGTTCCAGATGCAGTCGATAGTGCCGCTGTCGATCTCAGCGTCCTTGTTGTCCCAGTTGATGGGCTGCTTCTTCAGTGTCCAGCCGCGGCGCTTGCAAAGCTCTTCCGCCAGCTCAAGGTCGAAACCTGTGTAATCGCCGGTCGCCTCATCGAGATAACCGTAAGGCGGATACTCGGCGTCGAAACCTACTACGAATTCAGAATCATCTGTGGCTGCCGCTGTCTCTTCCGCTGCGGGCTCCGCTGCCGCATTGTCAGTGCTTGTAGATGCTCCGGATGAACCTCCGCATGCTGCGAGTGAGATAGCCATCACACCTGTAAGGAGCATAGCTGCAAACTTCTTCATCATTTCAAAATCCTCCCAAACTGTAGAATATAGTTTCCGCGGCGGGAAGTCCCTGACCTGCGGCCGGCACTTGAGCGTATCAGCGAGATAACGAATTAAAGTGCCACATACTGTAGTATACTATCATGCTAAAGTGCGTTTGTAAACACCGTACATAAACCAAATTGCCAAAATCAGCCCCAAAAAAGCGGCCGCCGGAAGGACCCCGCTCCTGTATAGGTGGACCATCAGATTCGAGCTGACAAGGACACGATATCCCGTCCCGCTGCTCCGGTTGCCCGCCCCATCCGTCGCAGCGGCTCTCAGCGTCTGCCATTCTCCTCGGGCAGAGATCTCGAGGGGAACTTCCCCGCCGTTATCGCCCATGATTCTCTGAAGTTCCTCCCCCCTGAATGTGTGAGATTCGAGAACCAGTCCCTGATCATTCGTGATCTCGATCTCCAAGCAGCTCAGTTCCATATTGTCCGAGGGCACAAGGCGCAGGGGCACGCTGTCCGCTATGAACTTGCTCTGCTGCGTGTCCACTCCCGTGATCCGGACCGCAGGCGGCGTCCTGTCCACTGCCCAGGAAGGACTGCTGTCGGCGCCGGCCGTAAAACCACCTGAGCCGCTGTCGGCGCCGGCCGTAAAAGCACCTGAGCCGCTGCCGATACCGGCCGTAAACCGCCCTGCGCTGCTGTTGTAATTGCCTGTCTCGTCCTCGGACTCCAGAAGAATGCTGTATTTTCCCTCTCTGCTGAAAGCGGCCGGGGCGATCCTGTAGACATATTTCATGCCCGCCGCCCCCCTCTTTTCTTCAACAGAGTAGTCCTTTCCCTCCTCCAGTACCTCGCCGTTTCCATTACGAAAGAGCGTGATCTGCCTCTTTGTCAGGGGCGAGATGTTGTACTCTGCAATGACAAGAGGATTCTCCGCCTCTGTATATACAGCACTGATCATCTCCCGCGTTTTCTCGTCCTCCGAGAGGTCATAGAGAGAGCCGAACCGGTTGACGCACAGGTTTCTCCTGACTTCCGCCCGGTTCCCGGCGAGGTCGCAGGCTGTCCCGGTGAGTATGCAGATCCCGTCCGCCGCTCTCTCCCCGGGCAGATCCGGAAGCACAACCCGGCTCATCGATCCGCCGCCTCTGCACTCCATAGTCCCGCCGTTCGCCGTCAGGTTATTCCACCTCGCGCAGAGTGAGCCGGGCGTTATATTCGCTTCTTCGCAGCAGAGCGCAGGCGAGATCCCCGCTCCGTAAGCCCCCATCTCCTGCACCGTGCTCCGGTCAAAATACAGTTTCGGCGCAGTCCAATCAATAATGAAGGCATCTTCGAACAGCGGAGCTGCCGAGTTCCCCGCCAGGTCCATGCACAGGCAGCCCAGAGCCCACTCTCCCTCCTCCGTAAACGGGATCTCCGCCTCGTAGACCGGGATCTCCCCCGCCATCCTGTCGTCCCGTACTTCCGACACTTTGCGGAAAGTTCTTGCGAAGGGCAGTATTTTGACATAGTTGTCATCGAAAGAGAGGTCTGTGACGCGTACTGTCGCGCGCCGGGCCGCGTTGTAATATCTTCCGTTTCGCACGTCCGTGTTGTCCCACAGAACCTCGATCAGCGGCGGTATCCGGTCGATCGTGAATGCCTGCGGGGCTTCACCGATATAGTTTACCGACGCCGCGTTCCCCAGGGCGTCTGTCCCGCTCACCTCCAGCGTGTAGACGCCGTCTATGGGAAAGCGCAGTTCCATCATCCACATCTCCGGATCTCCCGACGGATCTTTCTTCCATTCTCCGGACGCAGCGCCCAGCGCGGACACCTGCAGTTTTCCCGCGTCGAAATTCCGCTCACGCACCGCCACTGACGCAGTCCTGGTCTTGTCAAAATATCGTCCGTTCTTCACCTCATTGTTGTCGAAACTGACCTTCACCTCCGGCCCGGCTGTGTCAATCCCGAACCTGCGGATACCTCCGTCTGCCGGATCGGACAGGTTCCCCGCATTGTCAGCGGCAATCACTGTCACCTCGTAGTCGTTGCTGTCCCACTCGCCGCCGGAAGGTACGGAGATCTCACCGTGGAATCTGTAAGTGAGGTTCTGCTCCGCCTCGCCGGCCGGCTCCGCGTTTTCATCCCATTCCGCGCGCTCCCCGCGAAAGAGCACCTTCTCCATAACAGTCTCCCCGTCCCTTGTCACCTCGCAGCGGACTTCCGCCAATCCGGATCCTCCGTGTTCCCTGTCCGGATCCTCCGCAAAGACCTCCAGAGTCACAGGGCCGTCATAAAGCGGCCTTCCGTCGGCCATCTTCGCCGTGATCTGCGGCACGGCTCTCACCACGGCGCTCGGCGCTTCCAAATCTGCTTCGGGAGCCGCTGTATCCAGATAAAAGTCAGGTGTCCTTCGCAGCACAGCGGCTTCATTGCCGGCTCGGTCCCGCAGACGGAGCTCCTCGATTCTGAAAATCTGTCCTCCCCGGACCCGGATCCTGCCCTCACAAGCGGAGTAAAAATCACCTCCGTCCGGCGGCATATCGTTCTCCTCCCCTGCTGTGGACAGAAACCTGCAGGTCATACTCGCAGGCGAGATGTCAACTGCACTGTAAACAATGACAGCGTTCTCTTCATTAATATATGGCCGGAAACTGTCGCGGTCCATTGTCCACGCCTTACCTCGGCCGGTCATCCGGCAATAAGTCCCGCCGTCCTCGTTTTCAATGAGGAGTTCTCCTTCCGGCGCTTTTGTGTCGACTGCCATTCTTCCTGTCACAAAAGTGCCTTTTTCCGTGTCTTCACAGATCATCCCGCTCTCCCCATTCTTCAGGACGAGCGGATTTCCGGCCTTATCTCTCCCTGTAATTCCAAAGCGATACACCCCGTCCGGCGTTCCCGCGCTCCCGGGAACTCGCTCCAGTTGCAGCAAAACCGAGCCGGGCTCCCCTTCTACGCTTTCCACGACTTCAGCCCGGCACTCCTCTTTAGAAGCGCTCTCCCAGGCCGGCCGCACCTGCTCGCAGCATTGTCCCTCGGGAACAGCCGCATAAGCACACCGGGCCTCCAGGCGGGAGGGATCGATATTTTGGTCGGTCACAAGAAAAGACGCCGTGATCACCGGTACACCTCCCGCATACTGCCGCGGATCACTGCCAAAATATACAATCCCGCTTCTCTCATCAATCCCCGCCGGATTACCGATCGGGGTGCTGAAATCAGCTTCCAGTACCGGGCTGACAGTATCCAATACGAAGCTGAATTCACACTCTCCCCTGTTTCCTTCTTCATCAGCGGCTTCCGCCGTCACCCGGATCAGCCCGTCCGAGAGTTTTGCCGTTTTCTCCGCGCCGATCTCGATCACCGTTTCCTGTCTGACCGCGCTGTCCGGGGTATTATCTATTCTGATCTCCTTGCCCGCCGAGTCCGCCAAAATAATGCAGTAAGACACAATTCCGGTGTCATTTTCCCGGTCATCCATCAAACTGATACGGATCCCCGCGTTGTCCGCTCTGCAGTAAATAAGGCCATCCTCCTGCTCTGCGATCTCCTCCTTCATGCAAATGGAGATCAGCGGCGGCTTTTCATCGGGCTCCGGTTCGGGCACGATTCCCGGATCCGGCTCAGTTCCGGGCTCCACCTCCGGCGCTATTTCATTGGATGTACTTCCTGTGCCGGAGGTGCTGCACTCCGAGACTGCCGTGCCGTTGTTTCCCTGTGCAGCCGTGCCGCTGTTTTCTGCAGGCACCTCCGCCGCCGCAACGCTCTGCCCGATCACAAGAATCCAGACACCAGCTGCCACCAGTGCCAGAATTCCTGTCTTTCTTCCGATTCCTCTCTTTACTCTGTCGCTCAGGCGCTCTGTCAGGTCTTCATGCACCAGCAGGATAACCGCCGCTGTGACCGCCGCCAAAGCCGTGGTCAGACATAGTATCGCTATGATTCTGCCCGTCTCTCCCCATATTCTCCATATAGACATTCTCGCTCCTACTCCGCCTCTCCGGTTTACGTTTCGAGCTGCATTTTTGACCGGTATTCCTTATCACCGCGCGGAAGATTTCATTTCACCCGGCTGTTCACTGCACGTGCCGCAGACCTGACCGCTGTGCGCAGTTCCTCCTGCAGACGCTCCGGCACATAGACCCGTCCGCTCTCCGCGTTTTCCATAAAACTCTCCGCTTTCCGCACCACCTCCTTTACCATTTCCATGTCTGTCCCGGTCTCTCTGCAGCGATCCGCGGACAGCGCGATCTCAGCGGCTGCCGCTTTACATACTGCTGCCGCGAAGACTCCGTTCCCGCTTGTCTCCGCTTCCCGCACCGCTTCCGCCTCCAATTCTCTCCATGCGTCGATCCGTTCCCTGGTCCATTTCTCTCCCAGTACAGTTTCCATAGCCTCTGCCATTTCCCTGTCGCCGAACCAGATCCCGCCTTCTGCCAATGCATTGCGGAAACACTGTTTTGCCGCCTCCCTGCCTCCTTCATAGCAGGCAAAATATGCTTTCCCCAACTCCATCTGAAGATCCGCGTAATCACCGGGACTCTTCTTCCTCATTCGCTCCAGATTTTCTTCTTCATTTCCCGACGCCTTATCCCACATCCGGCCGGTGCTCACTCCCGCGAACAGGACATCATCCAGCGCCCTTTTCTCTTCTTCCGTGATCACATAATCCTCCACCATATCCCGCAAGAAACAGATATATGCTTCCGGATCCTCCGGCCGCAGCACCGCGGCCCTTTGGTAAGCCTCCTTTTTTCCTTCAAGCGTCGTCTCGTTTTCCGCTGCCTCGATGAGGGCGCAGTACTCCGCGGTTGTTACTCCTGCAGCCAACGCCGAAAGCACGATCGCAAGACCCAGGCAAACTGCAGCTGTATTGACCAGAAGCACAAACCACTTCCATCCTCTCTCACGGCTCCTGCTCCTCATCCGGAGCCTGATCACACCCCGCAGTGCTTTTTCAAGTTCCTTGCAGGAGGAATAGCGCATAGACGGAGCAGTCATGCAGCAGCGGAGCAGTATTTTGGCCATCTCATCGAATTGCCGGCTTTCTCCTTCCGCGCCAAGGATCTCCCCAAGCGGCCTCAGCCCTGTTTCCAGCGGCGGTCGGCCCGTGATCATATGATGCAGGACCGCTCCAATTCCATAGATGTCGGTCCTCTCGTCGGACTGCTCCCAGCCGCCATACTGCTCCGGCGCCGCGTAACCGTCCGTACCGAGCTGCATGGTGTCTGCGCCGGCACTCTTTCTGAGCTTTCTCACCGCGCCGTAATCCACCAGGACAAATTGCCCGTCCGGCCGCACCAGAATATTGGCCGGCTTCAGATCCCGGAAGATCATGGGCGGCTTCTGCCCGTGCAGCAGTTCTATGATTCCGCAGAGCTGCAGGCCGGCCTCCGCGGCCTCCCTGACCGTGAATGATCTGCCCTCCTCAAGGATCTTTTGAAGGGATCTTCCTTCCACATACTCCATGACAAATCCCGCGAACTCACCCTTTCCGTCACAGACACACTCTCTGAATGCAGGGATCCCGGGATGGAGGACGGCGGGTTCTCGCTTATCAGCGCAGAATACTTCCAGTACTGCGGCTTCGGCGCGCAGATGATCTGCTTTCTGCTCCAATTCCTCCGGACTATTGTCGTCATCCTTTCGAAGGACTTTCATTGCATAGTTTCTTCCGTCCGCTCTGTCTGTCACAAGATAGACGACACTTGTTCCTCCGCGCCCAAGTTCGCGGAGAATCTCATATTGATCAATAGATCTCTCATTCAATTATCGGTTCACTCCCTGGTTGACCCGCGATTCGCGGAAATGAACAAAATCTGCCAGTCAGATTCAGCAGTTTTGCCAAGATGCCCGACCCGGCAAGATCCTATGGGTCGGAAAGTAGAAGCCGGTCTCCATTGGATACCGGCGAGATAGGTTCATTATCAAATAGGTGGAGGATGAAAGTCAAGACTAAAAAACTGCCGCACCAGAAATCATTCTTAGTGCGACAGCTCAGAAACTATCCCTTCATCATCAGATGCAGCCCCACATCAAACGGCCTGCCCTCAACGCACTCGCTGAGCCATTCAGCCATGGTCATTTCATCCTGCGTGCGGAGTGTGAATTCCGGCTGCCGGACTACTGTATGGATCGTTCCTCCCTTGTACATGGTGAGTGGTCTGTGCCAGTCATGGATGAAGAAGGAGAACTCCGGTCCGATATCCCTCATTTCCGCGATCATTTTCTGCATCTGCCGGTAATAGTCTTCCTGGATCTGAGAATCCGTGTCATAAACTTTATTGGTCATATCGTTGTAGAAGGCGCTCAGAAGGTAATCCATTGTTGAACCCGAGTAGAGGTATTTAAACCGATTGCCCTGGCGCTTGTAGACGCCGCGGTACCACTCAAGGGCAAGATTCCTGCCTTTTACATCACTGCAGATCTCATCTCTCGCGTTCCAGACGTCGCGCAGTATATGCTTCCAATCCTTGTACAGGAGCTGCGCGCTGTCCGAAAAGAGCGTCACGTCGCTGCAGGCCGGATAGAACTCGCCCGCGATCTGTTCCGCCAGGGCAGGTACCGCAAAAGCTCCGGCGCTCTCGCCCGCGATCATAAGTTTAGATGCGGCGGGAAACAGTTTTTTGCCGGTCCGCATAGCAGCCATAAAGTTCTCGTAGCCGTGGAAATAAAGTACAGCCTCATCTCCGGCCTTCCGGCTTCCGTCTTCGCTGTCCTCCGTGATGTGGTAGGTGAACTCGTTTCTGCCGATGTGCATGTCACCGGTCGCATATGTGATGACCAGGAAATTCCAGTCGTTGAAGGGATTATCGGACCCGTTTCTGGTGATGCCAACATTGATGTTCATGACTTGTGTGAACAGCCGCAGATTGTTCCAGTAATAGTTGGGAAGCCAGGCTGCGACGCTTCCGCCGGTCACAGGCCGGGCGGCCATGTATTCATTGACCGCGATGCCTCCGCCGGAGAAAAACACGCACAGTTTATCACCGGCTCCTTTCCGGACGTAAATGTGATATTCAGAGCCGTCCCCGCACTTTCCCTCGGGAACAGGTACCTGGTACCAGACCTTCTCAGCGGGTTCGCCGACCAGGATCGGAGCCTCCTGCCCCAGTTCATATATTCCCTTTGCGATGGATTCCTCAACCAGATTTCCTATACGGACCATCCAGTTCTTTGCAATATTGCCAGATGCCATAATTTACCACCTTTGATCAAAGATTGAACATTTTCTCTACTGCGCTCCGCAAGTCTCTGAAGCGGAAGATCACCGCCGCGCAGGCCTCGATGAGAAGGAGCGCCATGCAGGCCACCGCCGGGAAGGCGACCGGGTTGACATGGGCCAGCACCGGGAAGATCTGCAGCATGGAGAGCAGTATCGTCACAAAAATATAGATAATATACTCTTCTAACCGGAGACTGGCCGCACGGCCAACGCCGATCGTCACAAATACCAGCAGGACAAATCCGATCGGCAGCACATACGCCAGTGACCAGCCGTGCCAGCCGGTAAGGGAATCGATCAGGATGCATACCGCCATCGCCAGATACGTCTCGATAAACAATGTTTTGATCAGATTGTTCCGATAATAGATACCGACCATCAGATCTCCCCAGGCGATCAGGGCGCCCATCACCGCGAAGGGGACCCAGGCCAGCTTGAAGTCATAGAGGATCTCCAGCGACATCATGATTATAAAGAAAGTGAGCAGGCAGAATGTCCCTACTTTGACCACGGACATGTGGGAAAAGCGATTTCTTTCGAGGATCGGGAAGCCGCCCGTTTCGGGCTCTCCCGTGACTCTCCCGCCGCAGAGGGGGCATTCTGTCTTATTGCCCCGGATACTGATCCTGCATTTTGGACAATACTGCATTACGGTGCCTCCTTTCCTGCGGGATTCGCTGCCTCCGGATCGGCTGAGTCCGGTTTTCCGGCGGCCGCATCGAAGTCATTGCTCTCCAGCACCACATCGATCCCCATGTCCACCATGTCCCGGAAGAAGTTCCGGATCACCGGCTGCTGGATAAAGGCGGAGGTAACGCTGAAGACCAGCTCATCTTTGAAGGAGCACAGACAGACCTGCACCTCGGGCGCCGCCATAAAGCAGCTGAATTTGTGAATATAGGGCTCCATCTCCTTGGGAACTGTGACTTTGCCCACGTTGGAGATCGTCCCTGTGATCCCGCGCTGGGTCTTGGCGTTGATCGCGGAGATGACCAGGTTTTTGATAAAAAGAGGCACCACTTTGATCGCGATATTGTGCTCGAGGGCCGCGTAAGAATTCATAGTCAGTTCGACCTGGTCCTGCTTTAACTGTTTGTTAAAAGATTCCCTCACCACAGGAATAATGCTCTCAAGCGTCCCGTCATAGAGGGCCGGATCGTAGACCACATTGATGACGCCGAAGAAGTTTCGCGCCGTGTCGGAAGGAAAGTAATTTCTCAGATTAACCGGCACACTTAGAACGATCGGGTACTTCCTGTCGCGCACCGACATCTCATGAAGCGCAGCACGGATAAAGAGCGCCGTACTCAGCTCGGCCACAGTCGATTTGCGCTCCCTGGCAGCTGCCAGAAACGACGCCAGGGACACAGTCCCCTCAAGCAGGTGATTCTGCAGGTTCTCGTCCTTGTCCCCGCGCAGATGATAAGCCCTCTTGGGCGCGGTCTTCTGCCCCTCGGGCTTCTCCTTGGCCTTATGATAGTATTTGCCAAACGCGTCGTTCTGCCTGTCTTCGCCGGACGCCCTGCTGCCCGTTGTCTGCAGCAGGTCCAGCCCGTGCCGGATCCCGAGATACTCCGCCAGGATCGCCTTGAGAAACTCAAAGGCCCCCGTCCCGTCTGTCAAAACATGGTACATCTCCAGGTTGATCCTGCGCCCGTGATAATTAACTCTGTATAACAGGTTCCTGCGCCCCTCCCAGTAGATCGTATCAAGTGCAGGCCTGTCATCTTCCGTCACTTCCGCGTCGAGATCGCTCTGATCGAGGTAATACCAGAACAGCCCCTTTTTCAGAACACTGCTGAAATGGGGAAAATCCTTTGCCGCCGCTGTCACCGCGCTCTGAAGAGCCTCAGGTTCCACCTCCTCATTGAGTTCGCAGGTGATCCTGAACACCCGGGTGTCAGAGCCGCCTGCGGTGGAAGGCACTATTTTGGCCGCGTTATCCAGTTGATACCATTTCGTCTGTGCCATACCGCTTCTCCTGTGCAGCTGTCTGCTGCTAAACTTTATTTGGCGAGGAAAGCAAACGGATCGTCGTCTACAAGGAAGTGCATGAGCTGGTAGGCGCACATGATTGCTACTTTCTCCTCCTTGAGGATCCTGCGAACCTCGTCACGGTCAGCCAGGACGATCTCGATATTCTCGGTTTCCTCCATGAAGCGGTCGCTGATCTCACCGTCCGTGTAACCGTAGACCGTCGCGCAGGACTCGTCCGTAAGCCCCACCGTAGTGAAACGGGGCTCCTCGTACATCGGATCCACTTCCAGAGGCTCGAACGTAAGCCCGGTCTCTTCGTGCATCTCGCGCACCGCTGCCTCGCGGAAGTCCTCGCCCTTTTCCACAAGACCCGCCGGGAACTCGTAGACATACTCGCCGATGCAGAAGCGGTACTGGCGGATCAGGACGACTTTGTCGCGCTTGGGCCCGTACAGGCTGTAGATGATCACGCCGTCAGGATGGTTCTCCCCGGTGACGATCTTGAGTTCGCTCTCGTTTTTGGCTCTGGAAGCGACATAATAGTGCGACTTCGCGCCGTTTTTGTGCGTGACGTCGAGATCGTAGAGATTGACAAATTTGTTCTCGGTTTTCTGTGTGATCTTATCGA
>Ga0256404_1012065_pt1 | contig 11347 bp, 10 predicted proteins | sample RumenRJG_01DNA_FD_185990 | JGI IMG/M metagenome (GOLD analysis project Ga0256404, IMG submission 185990) | Bovine rumen microbial communities from Lethbridge, Alberta, Canada - RJG_01 | ecosystem: Host-associated > Mammals > Digestive system > Stomach > Rumen | place: Canada: Alberta | collected... | reverse complement strand
AAGGAACATGACGGACAGTGCGATCAGAAACAATTTCTTCATATTTTTTGTATTTTTGTTGGCAAAGGTAGTGAAAATCGAGATAAAAACAAAGAAAAACTGCTTTTTTCTGAAATTTATAATCAATACATTTTGATAGTAAAGGGATTCTTCGTATCTGCGGTGCTGACCGCATTGGGAGCAACCTCCTGCATGGGAGTGTAACTATAACAGAAAATCGGAGCTGCCTTCATCTGGCAGCCCCGATTTCTGTTATATGAGTTCATTCTACTCTTCTGGCTTTGTATAGCCTCCCATCGGATTGTCAAGGGTGGGGTGAGACTCTACGGTGTTGAGCCAGTTGCCCCACTCCGTCTGCTTGTGGAAGTTGGTGTACTCGTAGGCGGTCTGGAAGGTGTAGTTGACTCCACCCTCCTTCTGATAAGCCGTCTTGTCAAGAGCGACTACCGAGAACGAGAAATCGGGCTTCACACCATTCGACTTTGGGCAGTGGTAGTAGCAGTTGTTAGCCATGATGGTCTTCTTCATCTGGGCACCAAGCTCGTCGGCAATCGCCTTCAGCTCGGCATCACCGGTGGCTTTAGCCATCTGCTCGGCATAGTACTGCAGATCGACGAAGATGCTGGTGTCGTCAATGCGATAGACATCCTTCTTCGTGGCATCGTCGATTTCCGTCTTCTTCTCAGGATAGACGGCCTGCAGACGGCTGCTGAGCTTCTTGCAGATGGGGAGCAACTTGGCGAACTCCTTGTTATCTACCAGTTTCATGTCGCCATTTTCTTCCGTATATTGCTTGTCGCTTGCTTCATAGCACTCCTTAAGCATAGCCTTGCTGGCGGTGACGAAGTCATCATCCTTCTGAAGCTGCTCCACCAGGCTTACCATCGTCTCAAGACTGCTGAAGAGGGAGTGCATGCTGCAGATGGTATAGTCGGACAGAGCGTAGATGTCAGACAGCGACTCCATATTGCCCATCAGACAGCTGTGGATGAAGAGACCGTCGAAATGGGGAATCTGCGACTTCTCCACGGCACGGCGGAACTCGTACATGTCGAGGGCGTCAGAACCGATATACGCCTCCGACCACTCATCGTAGAGCACACCGCGGGTAGCCGCACGGGCAAGACCGGTGGCAGGAGCCTCACGCACGTAGTCGTTCTGGGAATCCCAGCCGCCTCCGTGACCATAGATCAGCATCACGTACTTCTCGGCGGGCATCATTAACTTGAAGTGGTTGATGATTTCGGTCAGCGTACTCTCGTCGTACATCTCCATGTCGGGCCAGTCTACTCCGAAGTTCTCGCCGAGCGAACCGCTCGACAGCGGGGTCTTGGAAGTCAGCTCGAACAAGACCACCTGACCAGACTTGGCATATTTACCCGTAAACGTGTGAGGAATCGTGATGGTTTCGCCACCAGGCATAGCTATGACGTTGTCCTTGTCGCGTCCGTACTTATAACATACGCCTACACGCACATTTGAGGGGTCGGAGAGCAGGGGGGCGACCTTGTCGAAGAAATAGCTCTCGATGAGTTTGTCCATATTGCCGCCGGCATTGCCGTAGATGATGATACCGACTTTGGCCTTCACAGTGCTGGGGGTGTCGTTGTCGTCTCCCGCCTGTGCGTTGTCCTCATTGGAACACGAGGTAAACAACATGGTTGAGCCACAGAAGAGGATGGTGGCCAGCATCCATCGTTTCATTGTTCTCATTGTGATCTAATGTTTTAATTTGACTATTTATTTCGCGTTGCTTGCAGGAAAGATAATCGGCTTCACGAAGTCCATCAGCTGCTTGCGCTCATCGTCGGTATAGGTTGAGATCGCATCGTTGTGCGTACCACCCTTGATGACCATCTTCTTCACGTTCTCATTCGTGGGATCGTCGATGGCGGCACCCGTCCAGGGATCGTTCTCACCATACACGAAGAACATCTTGCAGTCGGTCGTTTTCAGGAAATCCTTGACCAGATACGACAGCTCGACCTTATCGCTTGCCTTGCTCTTCTTCTCCTTGTCATCGAAGTATTTCTTGTCGCTATCCGTCAGCAGCGTGCCCTCCTTGATCCAGCTGTAGTTGTAGCCGATGTTACCCTGGTCAACAGGAATCTGCATTTCGAACGGATCATTGCGCTTGCGCAACGGGCCACGAGCCTCAATGACCGACTTATAGACGCGGTTATCGTCCTCATCGAGAGAGAAGAAGAGGGCATAGGTGGCAGGATCGTCGCCTTCCTTAGGGATGAACTTGCTCCAAGCCTCGATGTCGCCATACGACTGCTTGCCGAAGAGGTGATCGTAGGCAAATTCAACGGTATAGTGCAGAACAGAGTCAGCAGGTACATCAAAATCCTTATCCTCCTTAAAAAACTTCAGCGCATATTGAGCTGTGGCATCGAGCACCTTCTGGTCGCTGACGAGCTTCTGGAAAGCGGCCTTGATCTGAGGCAGATAGTCTTTCACGGAACTGGTGATCATGTAGTCACCGATGCGCATATCCTCATTCTGGAAGAGCAATGGAGCCACGAAAGGCACATACACGTCAACGTCGCCTGGATAGTAGTAGGCATAGTCGTAGGTGGTCATACCGTTCTTGCTCACACCCGTGCTGAGCCACTTGCCCTTGAGCAGAGCCTTCTTCAGGTCGGTCACGATGTTGTGGAGGTCTTTCGACTGCTGCTTGGCGCTCAGATACTTGAAGCTGTTCTCGTCGCCCTCAGGCAGTGAGAAGCCGTGATAGCGGTACTCCACCTGCACGCAGTTCGTCGTGAACTTGATACTGCCGTCGGTATTCAGGCCAGAGGCAAACTCATACATGAACTTGGGGGCGGCGATGCTGTCGAGGCGATTGTGGTTCTTGCCGTGCTCACCAGCAAGGGCATAGCCCTGCGTGTGCAGAATCGTGGGAGCGTCGGAGCTGACGTAGGTGAGTACCACCTGCTGGTCGTAAGTGCCCAGGGCGGGGTTGTCGTGATCGATGGGCTGCTTGTACTTGATGTAATAGCACTGGCCGAGGGCCGACTCCTCGCTTTTGCCCACATTGATGAAAGGCTTCACCTCTGCGACATTTTCTATCGACTTCAGAGCTGCCACCACGGCGGGGTCGCCCTCATTCGCCTTTACATTTTCGAACATGTCGATATCATCCGACAGATTGTCACTGGGTACTACGGCATTATCCTCTATCGATGAGCAAGCCGTGAATGTCATGCTACCCACCAGGGCTGCGATGACGAATAAATAAAATTTTCTCATACTTATTTATTATTTAGTAGATATTTAAGAAGTTCTTCCTCACACAAAAATTGTTTTTACCCTGCAAAGTTAAGGATTTTTTAGAAAACAACAAGCATTTTTCCAAAAAAATAAAAAAAACAGCGAGTTCCTTGAGGAAACTCGCCTGCGACTATCACCGACTATCAGAACAAAAACTCGATGCCCTCACCCTCCCAAGTGGTGTCGATGTCGATGCTGATCTGAGGCTGCTCCGCAGCGCTTTCTTCTCTGCACCGCATATCCTTTTATATAATAAATAGGTACGCTCGCGAGGTGTTCATTCATGCAACCGCTTGAATGCGTAGGGGAGATACTGGATGAGGTCGCCAGCCATGACGCTCTCTTCGCCCAGTTCACGTGCTGCAGCGTCGCCAGCCAGTCCGTGCAGGTACATACCCACGATACAGGCATCTTCCTGTTTGTAGCCGCGTGCCAGCAGACCGGTGATGATACCAGTCAGTACGTCGCCACTGCCGGCAGTCGCCATGCCAGCATTGCCCGTGCTGTTGATGAAGACATGGCCGTCGGGCAGGCAGAGGGTGGTGTAGTGACCTTTCAGCAGGATGTAGGCCTGCAGGCGCTTCGCCATGTCACGGGCCTTTGACAACCGCTCGTAACTGTCGGTGCAATGTACTTCCAGACGGTCGAACTCCTTGGGGTGGGGTGTCATGATGATGCCTTTGGGCAACTGCTGCAGCCAGGCGCGGTGGTTGGCGAGGATATTGATGGCGTCGGCATCAGCCACCAACGGACACTGGGTGCGACGCAACTGGGCGATGATGGCTATGGCCGTCTGTTCGCTCGTACCTAAGCCCGGGCCGATGCCCACAGCGTTGAAGTCCTCGGTATCGACTGCCTCGGAGAAGGTGGTCTCCTCACGGTCGAATTGGATCACTGCCTCGGGGACACTGATCTGCATGGTGAGGTAGTTGCATCTGGGTGTGTGGGCCGTCACCTTACCGGCTCCTGCACGCAGGCAAGCCTTCGTGGCGAGTACGGCAGCACCGCCCATGCCGTAGCTACCGGCAATGATCAGGGCGTTGCCCATCTTTCCTTTATGGGCAAAGGGGTCGCGTGGCAACAGCCGTCGACGGATATCTTTTTCCTCTAAGAGGGTATAGTCGGCTGCTATTTTGTCGGTGCCTTCCTGGCTCAGACGGATATCCAGTACCTTGAGTTGTCCGATGAAAATCTGATTCTCGGGGAAGAAGAAGGCGAGCTTCTTCTGCTGCAGCGTCAGCGTGAGGTCGGCCTTGATGATATTGGCCCGCACGTTGTTGGAGTTGTCTTCTGTCATCAGACCAGAAGGCATGTCAATGCTGACAATCTTGGCGGGGCTGGAGTTGATGTATTTCACCAGCGATGCGAAACCGCCAGCCAGTGGTTTGTTCAGGCCGGAACCAAACAGACCATCTACCACCAGCATATTCTCTTTCAGAAGGGGCGGCTCAAACTCCTGAATAACCTCAATCAGGGCCTTCGCACGTTTTTCCTCCAGGCGCTTCTTGTTGATGGCACAGTCTTCCGAGAGATGGCCGGATATGTTGAAAAGGTAGGCTATCACATCGTAATTCCTGTCGATGAGCATTCGGGCAACAGCCAGTGCATCACCGCCGTTATTGCCAGGTCCGGCAAAGACGACGACGGGCGTCGTGATGCTCCAATGGTCGGTAATGGCCTGAGTCAACGCCTTGGCTGCCCGCTCCATCAGATCGATGGATTTTATGGGTTCATGCTCAATGGTATATTTGTCCAACTCATGTATCTGAGCGCTCGTAAATATCTTCATAGGTGCAAAAATACGAAAAATATGCTAACGAATAGCAGAGTTTGGCAGATTTTTTGTAATTTTGCAGAAATTTTTAATCTTTTCAGCGTATGAGCATCGTTAGAATTAAGGATAAGACGTTCAAGACGTCGATTACCGAAGCGGAGATCAAGGCGCGTATCAAGGCGCTAGCACAGCAGATCAACAAGGATATGGAGGGTAAGACGCCCTTGTTCTTAGGTGTGCTCAACGGTGCGTTCATCTTTGCTGCAGACTTGATGCGCGAGATGACCATCCCCTGTGAGATCTCGTTTGTGAAACTGGCATCCTATCAGGGCACCACTTCCACAGGTAAGATCAAGGAAGTGTTGGGTATCAATGAGGACCTGTCGGGTCGCCATGTCATCATTGTGGAGGATATCGTGGAGAGCGGTCAGACGATGAAGCGTATGATCGAGTCGCTGGGCACGCGCAATCCTGCTTCCATCCGTATCTGCACGCTCTTCTTCAAGCCCGACAAACTGCAGGAAGAACTGACGCTCGACTATGTAGCGTTCCGTATTCCCGATGACTTCATCGTGGGCTACGGTCTAGATTACGACCATCAGGGACGTGAACTGAAAGATATCTATACGATAGTGGAATAACCAACAACCAAACATTCAGGATAATGAAGAATATTGTGATTTTCGGCGCTCCGGGCTCTGGTAAGGGTACGCAGAGTGACAAGATGATTGAGAAGTACGGACTGAACCACATCTCAACCGGTGACGTGCTTCGTAGTGAGATTAAGAAGGGTACGGAACTGGGTAAGACGGCAGCCGGCTATATTGACAACGGCCAGTTGATCCCCGACGACCTGATGGTCAGCATCCTTGCCAGTGTCTATGACTCCTTCGGTGACCATAAGGGTGTGATCTTCGACGGCTTCCCCCGTACGATCCCGCAGGCTGAGGCACTGAAGAAGATGCTCGACGAGCGTGGCGACAAGGTGGCTGCGATGATCGAACTCGATGTGCCCGAGGAGGAACTGATGAAGCGCCTGATCCTTCGTGGTCAGCAGAGTGGTCGTGCCGATGATAACGAGGAGACTATCAAGAAGCGCCTCGTGGTCTATCACAATCAGACCCAGCCGCTGATCGAGTGGTATAAGCAGGAAGGTCTGCACTACCATATCAACGGCTTAGGTGAACTGGACCGCATTTTCGCAGACATCTGCGCAGTAATAGATAACATTTAATTAGCAAATTGTGGAATCGAACTTTGTAGACTACGTGAAGATCTATTGCCGCTCAGGAAAGGGCGGCAAGGGCTCTATGCACCTGCGCCATGTGAAGTATAATCCCAATGGCGGTCCGGACGGTGGTGACGGTGGTAAGGGTGGTAGCATCATCCTGCGCGGTAACCATAACTACTGGACGCTGTTGCACCTGAAATACGAGCGCCATATCTTTGCAGAGCATGGCGGCAACGGCGGCAAGGACAAGTGTCATGGCACCGACGGTAAGGATGTCTATATCGACGTCCCCTGCGGCACGGTAGTTTATAATGCTGAGACCGGCAAATATGTGTGTGATGTCACCTACGACGGACAGGAGGTGATGTTGCTGAAAGGCGGCCGGGGCGGACTCGGTAACTTCCAGTTCCGTACCGCCACCAACCAGGCGCCGCGTTATGCACAGCCTGGCGAGCCGATGCAGGAGATGACGATCATCCTGGAGTTGAAACTTCTGGCTGACGTCGGTCTGGTGGGTTTCCCCAATGCGGGTAAGTCCACGTTGGTGTCGGCCCTCTCGAATGCCCGTCCGAAGATTGCCAACTATCCCTTTACCACGATGGAACCTTCTCTGGGTATTGTGGGCTATCGCGATAATAAGTCGTTTGTGATGGCCGATATCCCGGGTATCATCGAGGGTGCCTCTGAGGGTAAGGGCCTCGGACTCCGATTCCTCCGCCATATCGAGCGTAATTCGTTGTTGCTCTTCATGGTGCCGGGCGATACCGACGACATCAAACGGGAGTACGAGATCCTGCTGAATGAGTTGGCACAGTTTAATCCCGAGTTGCTCGACAAGCATCGTGTGCTGGCGGTGACGAAGTGTGACCTGCTGGACGAGGAATTGGTGGAGATGCTCCGTGAGACATTGCCCGACGACCTGCCCGTGGTGTTTATCTCCGCTGTGACAGGCTATGGGCTTGAGGAACTGAAGGATGTGCTGTGGCGTGAACTTAATGCCGAGAGCAATAAACTGGCAGTGATCACAGCAGAAGACACGCTCGTGCACCGTGATAAGGATATGTCGCGCTTCGCCCAGGAACTGGCCGACGAGGGTGAGGACGAGGATATCGAGTATATCGACGACGAGGACATCGAAGACATCGAGGATCTTGACGATTTTGAGTATGAGAGCGAAGAGTCTTAAGCCCGAGTTGACTTACTACGACATCGCCGAAGGCGTTACGGCCTTCAGTTCTACCCGTCATGGCGGCTATAGTGAAGGTCCACATGGCGAATTTAATGTGAACCTCTATTGCGGTGATGACCCCGAGACCATCGCCGCCAACCGCAAAGCCCTTTGTAAACTGCTGAAGATCAAAGACGACCGGCTGGTGATGCCCCATCAGGTACATACGACGGGGATTGCCCAGATCGGGCGCACCTTCTTCAGACTGTCTGCAGACGTTCGCCAACAGGTGTTGGAGGGTATCGATGCCCTGATGACGAATATCCCCGGTGTCTGCATCGGTGTCTCCACAGCCGACTGCATCCCCATCATCCTCTACGATCCCGAACACCGTGCCGCCAGTGTGGTCCACAGCGGTTGGCGCGGAACGGTAGCGAACATCGCAGGGGTGGCTGTCACCTCCATGCAGCGTGCCTATCACACCCGTCCAGAGATGCTTAAAGCCGTCATCGGCCCGGGTATCTCCTTGGAGAACTTCGAGGTGGGCGATGAGGTCTATGACCAGTTTGCCGCTGCAGGCTACCCGATGGAGCAGATCGCCCGTCGCTATGAGAAATGGCATATCGACCTCTGGCAGTGCTGTCGCCTGCAACTTGAGGCTGTGGGTCTGAAGCCGGAGCATATCGAGGCGGCGGGTATCTGTACCTATGACCGCTACGACGACTATTTCTCCGCCCGTCGCCTGGGTGTTGAGTCTGGCCGGATCCTGACGGCGATCATGATCCGTGAATCTAAATAAAAAGAGAGATATGAAACAATTCCGCTTCTTGTTCGTTGTCTTATCGCTTTGCCTGTTGGCATCCTGCAGCCATTCCCAGAATCTGGCGGATAGCACCAATGCTGGTTGTTACCCGTTGCCTGGTGCCAAGGTGATCAGTCCCTATAAGAACAACAGGGGCTCCCATCGGCATACGGGTGTGGATCTGAAGACCAAACCGAATGATCCTATCTATGCCGTCTATGACGGTGTGGTCACAATGTCGAAAAGTTACTATGGCTACGGTAAGTGTATCATTATCAAGCATGAAGACGGTACGGAGACCCTTTACTCCCACAATTCCAAGAACTACGTGAAAGAGGGGGAGAAGGTGAGGTGTGGACAGAAGATTGCCCTGACGGGACGGACGGGTCGAGCCACCACCGAGCACTTGCATTTTGAGGTGAGAAAGAACGGAAAACCGGTTAACCCGATGCCCTTGCTTGAGATGCTGAGCAAAAAAATGCGTGGAAAATGAAAAAATAACGCAAATTAAACATTTATATCGATTTATTTAATTAAATTTGCACCGAAATTTCAAACGTTCGGTCTATGACCGATAATTAATTAATTAAAACATTACTAATTTTATGCAGAAAAGATTGTTTATGCTGGTTGTTACGCTGGTGACGCTTTCGTTAACAGCAGTAGCACAGGTGACGACGTCTGGCATCAATGGTATCGTAACCGCCAATAATGAGGAGGTGATCGGTGCCACAGTCTCTGCCAAGCATGTTCCGTCCGGATCTGTCTATCGTGCAGTAACCAACATGAATGGACGCTACACTATTACTGGTATGCGTTCGGGTGGCCCTTACGAGGTCGAGGTATCTTACATTGGCTATCAGACAAAGAAATTCACTGGTATCCAACTGTCTCTGGGTCAGAACACTGTAGTTGATGTGGTACTTACTGAAGGCAGTGAGATGCTTCAGGAAGTGGAGATTGTCGCATCAGCCCGTAACACGATGCGCTCTGACCGTTCAGGTGCTGTTACAAACCTGAACAACGACCAGATGGCTGCTGTTCCTACTGTTGGCCGTAGCATGACTGATATCATGAAACTGACACCGCAGAGTAGTTCAGCCAGTGGTATGGCTATCGGTGGTGGTAACTACCGTCAGTCAAGTATCACGGTCGATGGTGCTGCTTTCAACAACGCCTTCGGTCTGGGTTCTAGCCCGCTGCCTGGTGGCGGTACTCCTATCTCGCTCGACGCTCTGGATCAGATGACCATCTCGATCACTCCGTACGACGTTCGTCAGAGCGGATTCACCGGTGGTGGTATCAACGCAGTTACCAAGAGTGGTACCAACGAGTTCAAGGGTAGCCTGTATACCTACATCACCAGTACTTCACTGAAGGGTAACCGTGTCGCCAACACCGTATTTGCCGTGGATGACGGTCACAATGATACTTATGGTCTGACCTTTGGTGGTCCGATCATCAAGGATAAGTTGTTCTTCTTCGTGAACGGTGAGTATGAGGATAACGTGACCACTGGTCCTAACGCCCTCGCCGGTGACGGTTCTACACCTTACACCACAACCAACCGCCGTCCGCAACTCGAGCAGTTGGAGAGTCTCTCTGACTACATGCAGAAGACCTATGGTCTGACCACAGGTCCTTGGCAGGGTTACAACGTGAAGACACCTGCTTACCGTATCCTTGCCCGTGTGGACTGGAACATCAATGACAACCACAAGTTCAATATCCGTTTCACCAAGTCTAACCGTAAGAGTTCAAGTGCTGCTTCTGCCTCACGCTCGGTCGGTTCTAACAGGTCAAACGATATCTATAATGGTTCAAACAACACTTACGGTAACAACTCGAACTATGGTATGAGCTCACTCTCCAGCCGTTACTATGCTGAGTATAAGTTCACATCATTCGCTGCCGAGTTGAACTCTAAGTTCGGTAAGGTCAACAACACCCTGCGTGGTACTTACTCTTTCCAGGATCAGCCCCGTTCTACCGAGTATGGTGACAGCTATCCTGTGGTGGAGATCCTGATGAACGATGGTCAGGACCACTATCCCACATGGGCATACACCGGTGATATCTTCACCTATGGTAACCTGGCACAGACCAAGACCACGGTGATCACCGATGAGTTGAACGTGACACTGGGTAAGCACAATCTGTTCGCTGGTATCCAGTATGAGCACAACTTCGCTGCTAACGGTTACGCACAGGCTGCTGCCGGTTACTATACCTTCGAGGCTACACCTGAGGAGGTGGCTGCCGGTAACTGGGCTGCTGTCTTCGGACGCGGTCCCCGTACCTTCGGTATGACCTATGGTAACAATGCCAATCACTCGATGTTCACTTCTGAGATGAAGACCAACCAGTGGTCATTCTATGTGCAGGACAACATCAGTTGGAGCGAGCGCTTCCGTATGTCAATCGGTTTCCGTTTCGAGTTGCCTTCTTATCCCTCACTGGCTGACAACTACAATGATGAATACTATAAGCTCGACTTCGGTGGTAAGCACTTCCGTACGGACAACGTGCCCAGCGCCAGCCTCAGCTTCTCACCGCGTATCGGTTTCAACTGGGACATCAATGGCACACGTAAGTACATCCTCCGTGGTGGTACAGGTCTCTTCGTAGGTCGTATGCCGTTCGTATGGCTCGTTTCTGCCGTTGGTAACTCAGGTATGGGTCAGACAACTTACTGGGCTACACAGACTAACGGCAAGACGCTGCCTAGCTTCACCATGAGTCAGGAGGATATGCTGAAGCAGATCGGTGCTACCAGTTCTACGACGATTCCTGGTTCTCCCACCATCCTGTCTGAGGACCTCCGTATGCCGAAGACCTGGAAGGCTTCTCTGGCATTCGACGCCAAGCTGCCCGGTGACATCGACTTTACCGTTGAGGGTATCTACAACTGGGACCTGAACCCTGTGGTGGTATCTAACGCCAACGTATATTGGGATGGTACTTCTACTGTTGACCTCGGTCATGGTGATATCCGTCATAAGATGTCAACCTACAACAGCCAGAGCGCTTACGTGCTGGAGAATGCCGGCAGCAAAGCTTACTACGCTTCACTGAGCTTCCAGTTGAACAAGAGTT
>Ga0256404_1012064_pt1 | contig 11348 bp, 7 predicted proteins | sample RumenRJG_01DNA_FD_185990 | JGI IMG/M metagenome (GOLD analysis project Ga0256404, IMG submission 185990) | Bovine rumen microbial communities from Lethbridge, Alberta, Canada - RJG_01 | ecosystem: Host-associated > Mammals > Digestive system > Stomach > Rumen | place: Canada: Alberta | collected... | reverse complement strand
AAAGCCCCCAGTAACAGTGCCGGCAACCGTAAGGAAATCCGCTTCGGCATACGTTCTGCTCCAGGAGTCCGGATAATAATCAGGCGCCGGCGAAAACTGCACTGTCCCCTGCACTGATGCGCTGCCCTGCACCAAAAGGGTGTCGTGTCCACCGGACTTTGTCGTCGTCACACTCAGCACGCCGTCAAGCTGCTGCGTGTAACTCCCGGCTGTCAGTATTCCGACGCCGCTGCCGTCAAGAACACCCGGCGAAACTGTGCCGCCGCTGGTTATGGATGTTCTGACCGCGCCGTTTCCTGCAAGCGTTCCGCCTGCATTGACCACAACAGGGCTGTTTTCCAGCGCGCCGCCCGTGCCGTCAGCTCTCTTCGACACAGCCAGCACGCCGCCGCTGATGAGAGTCGTACCGGGGTAAGTGTTTGTGCCGGAAAGCGTCAGAATACCGTCCCCTGTTTTGCAGAGCCCTACTGGCAGATTTTCCAGCCCCGCTTCTTCAACGTGCTGGTTGTATCTGGCAATATAGCCGCTTTCAAGCGTACCGCCGCAAGCACGATAGAAGCTGTAAATCCTCCGCAGGTCTTCCTGCGGGCTGTCCGCCTCAAGCTTTCCCGCTCTTTTCTCAGCAATATTGCTGCTCCATTCCGCGGAGTATCCTCTGGTGTCAACATTGTAAAGCGCTTCCCGCTGTCCCGCGCTGTTCTCTGTCACAGAATAATTTTCCGGACTGCGCCTCGCGTTCAGTACTTTCGGCCCCCGGACTGCCGCACCGACGTCAAGGATTCCCTGACCGAAAACAATCTCGCGCGGAACATTTTCATAGATGTTCATATTATCCGTAAAATATTCTATAAAAGCATCTTCAGTATTAAAACTGTACAAAGCCAGCTTCTCTCCGGCCTGCTGATAGTATGAACGCAGGTCCGACTCTATCTCCAGAGAGTTAGACGGTTTATCACCAAAGTACAGCACATTAAGCGTAAACAAAGGTGTGTCCGGACCGGTGACTAAGTTCTCATGCATCGATATCGTCAAACGGGGCAGGGAAAAACTGCTGTTGGCACTGCCAAGGACCACATCCGTCAACTGACTGCCGTTCAGAAATGGAAACGCCTGACTGACGAGAACGACAGCACCTGCAGCTGCCGGAGCTGCAAAACTTGTGCCGCTGCTTCTCATATAACCGGCAGGATGCACAGCACCAGGAAAAGCCATAGCACATCCCGGTGCGGCGATGCTCTGGTTCTCAGTGTATTTTGCCATGCAGCTGGATTCAAAGACTATCGGTTCTGAAGCGGCATTACTCTCAAGGTCAAAATATTCAGAATCAATTGCGATCGTGTTAATGAGACGCGACACTTCTTCACGTCCGTTGAAGGCATGCCAGTCTATTAAAACAGGACCTGCCAGAGAGCCGCTGTTGCCAGCTGCAACAGCGTATACGATGTCTTTTTTCCTCAGAGGATAATACAGGCTATTTATATACTCGTCGCATAATGCCTTCTTATACTCATCCACAGCATCCCAGTTCTCCATCTCGTCAACAGACACAGGATATCCAAAGCTCAGGTTAAAGCAGCGGACACCGGTTCCGTCAGCCATGTCGATCAAAGCCTGCCTGTATGCTGCAAGAGCTTCTTTATCTTCCAATACCCTGGACAGCCCCGCATCATAGACACTCAGGATATTCGCGTCAAAAGCGACGCCATGCATTCCGATATCGTTCTTTGATGCCGCCAGGATGCCCGCCACGGCAGTGCCGTGATATAGATTTTTCCAGTCAATATCTTCAGCCGATCCACTCAGATACTTTGAGCTGGTTTTGCTGGAAAATTCATTGTGCTTCAGGTTGACAGGGGAATCAACAATACCTGCCGTTATGCCGCTGCCTGTATAGCCCAGGGCATAAGCGTCAGCCGCATGAATCAGATCCAGTCCGACAGAGTTTTTATATTCTTCCGTGCGAAACGATGCTGCATCTGCCGCTGCTGAAACTTCAGGCACCGCCAGACAGCCTGCAGCAGCCAGCAGAAGAGCACGTCTCAGCATCTCGTTCTTTCTCCGTTTCATCTGGCTCATAATCCTCCGGTCTGTTTTTTATATATTTATATTATACTACCTAAATTAAAAACACAGACTATTTTACTCATATATTATAAAAATTCCGGATCCCGGCAGAAATGGCCGATAAGCAGGACTGCAGAAATGCAGTTTCCGCGATAATACCCATAAAAAAAGCTGCCTCAAAAATCTGATTGAGACAGCATTCTGTGATGATGCATTTTTCGAGGCCGGCTGCGCTGTACGCCTGAAGAGCTGAACATGAACTCTCAACGCTGTTCAGCAGCCTGCGGCATGCCCTTATTATTTTTTCCTGGCTTTTTCGGGGTTCTTGAAAATTTCGGCCATGGTATGCCAGCCAAGCACAGCGCATTTGACCCGCGCAGGCATGTGGGCAATGTCTTTCAGCGCACCTGCCTCCTCCAGGTCTTCCATTTCATCGTCAGAAGCCCTGCCCTGAATCATTCTGAGGAAAATGTCAGAAAGACGCAGAGCGTCTTCTTTTTTTCTGCCGATGACCAGGTCAAGCATCATGTCCGCGGAAGCCTGGGAAATGGCACAGCCGTCACCCTCAAAAGACCCGTCGGTGATCACGCCGTCTTCAACCTTCAGGTTCAGCACAATGTCATCGCCGCAGGAGGGGTTGACACCTTCAAGGGAAAAGTCCGCGTTTTCAAGCGGATGCTTGTGCTCAGGCCGTATGTTGTGCTCTGTCAGCACTTCGTTGTAAAAAGTCCTGCTGTTATTCATCGTATCCCATCTTCTTTCTGATGCCGGCAAGGCACTCAATAAAACGCCATATTTCCTCTTCGGTGTTGTAAAACGAGATGCTCATCCTTGTAGTGGACAGATGGCCAAGATGTTTCAAAAGGGGCTGCGCACAGTGATGCCCCGCTCGCACGTCAATTCCTGCAGCGTCGAAAACGGCCGCAACGTCGTGGGGGTGCACGCCGTCAAGGGTGAACGACAGGATGCCGTGATGCTCATCGGCATTGTCGCTGCCGAGAATGTGTACATGGGGAATTTTCTGCATTTCACTGAACGCCAGGCGGCACAAATGGCACTCGCGGCGCTCGATGGTTTCGAAGCCGACGCTCTGGATGTAACGAATTGCCGCCGCCAGCCCGACAGCTCCGCCTGCGTTCACCGTGCCGGCTTCGAATTTGTGAGGGAGCTCCGCAAAAACGGCGCCTTCACGGCTCACTGATTCGATCATCTCGCCGCCGTACAGGAACGGCGGCATTTTCTCGAGCAGGTCACGCTTTCCGTAAAGAACGCCGATGCCCATCGGCGCAAACATCTTGTGGCCCGAAAACGAGAGAAAATCCACGTCGAGATCCTGCACGTCCACGGGCATGTGCGGCACGCTCTGCGCGCCGTCGGCCACAATCAGCGTGCCGTTTTCATGGCAGATGCGGGCAAAGGTTTTTATGTCGTTTTTTGCGCCGAGGACGTTTGAAAGCTGCGTGACCGCCAGCAGCCTCGTGCGCGGCGTCAGCGCGGCACGCAGCCGGTCTTCCGTAATGCGTCCCTTTTCGTCGCACTCAAGGTACTTCAGCTTCGCACCAGTGCGCTTCGCCGTCTGCTGCCACGGCAGCAGGTTGCTGTGATGTTCCATGATGGACACGAGAATCTCGTCGCCGGGACCGGTGAAATTCATGCCCCAGCTGTACGCCGTAAGGTTCAGGCCCTCGGTGGCGTTGCGGGTAAAGATGATCTCAGCCGCTTCGCACGCGTTGATGAACTGACGTACGGTCTCACGGGCATTTTCATAATCCTCAGTAGCAGCAATACTGAGCTGGTAAAGACCGCGCAGCGGGTTGGCGTTGCGGTTTTCATAGTAACCGGACACGGCATGCAGCACGCCGTAAGGTTTCTGAGTCGTCGCCGAGTTGTCAAGATACGCCGTGTTTTTATGAACCTCAAAGAACGGGAAATCAGCCCTGATCAGCTGGTCTTCCTTTCTCAGTTCTTCAGCGGTCATCTCCGTCGCCTCCCTCAAGGTATTTTTCTATTTCTCCACGCAGCTCGGCGTCGGAAATTTTTGCGCACACTGCTGCAATTCTCGCCTTCGCCATCATCTCATAAACCTGCTCGCGCGTCAGACCGCGTGACTGCATGTAAAACAGAAGCGCATCGTCCAGCCGGCCGATGGTGGCGCCGTGATTCCCCTCCACGTCCTCTTCCTCGCAGAGAATCAGCGGGATCGTCTGATTTACAACCCGGTCGTCCATCAGCAGCACGTCCTCTTTCTCATTGCCAACGGCCTGTGCAGAACCGCGGCGGAAATCGATGGTGCCTCTGAACAGCTTGAAGGCCTCGCCGCGCAGAACACCTGAAGCGTTGATGCGGCTTGCGGTTTTCCGCCCCCTGTGAAGCGCTGTTGAGTTCATGTCAAGACGCTGAGTTCCATGCAGCGTATAGCCGATGTCTGAGCAGAAAGCGCTTCCGGTGCCCTCAAGGGCACACGATGTGCCCATATAGGTTTTTCCGCCGCAAAGCACAATCTGGGTCAGATCCACTCTGGCGCCTTCGGCACAGTGCAGGCCGACAGCGTTGAAAAACGTCATTTTTTCAGACAGACGCTGAACCTGAATCAGGTGCACCTGAGAGTTCCTGCCGAGCCTCACGCGAGTTCTGACGCCCGCCGTACCTTCAGCGTCAGGCGCTGCGCTGTAATCCATCAAGATGGAAAACCTGCACCCTGCGGCCGCGTCGACATCAACTGCGTTCAGGTCTGACGCGCCGCCGCTGTAGCTGAAATTCAGCCGCAGCGGTTCAGAAGCCGCACCGTGAACGGTATACGTTTCCGCTTCAACGTCCGAAAGTTCAAAAAGACGATCCAGATCGGTGCCGACACCTGTTTCTATGTTCTGCAGCTCCGTACCTGAGCGCTTTACGCTGTCAGGAAGAACTGCCGTGCAGTTCCCTCTGCGGGCAGGCGCAGGGCTCTGAACCTCAGTGCCGTTCATTCCCAGCCAGTTCCAGGTGCGGGCCGGCAGACGATTGACCTTCATATCAATTTTTTCCATGGAAGATCTCCTTTCCCTGACCGTCCTTAACCGATACTGCCCTTCATTTCAAGGCGGATCAGGTTGTTCATTTCAACAGCATATTCAAGAGGCAGTTCCTTTGAAACGTCATCCGCAAAGCCGCTGACGATCATGGCCCGCGCCTCATCTTCCGGGATTCCGCGCGACATCAGGTAAAACACAGCCTCGTCGCTGATGCGCCCGATTTTCGCCTCATGGCCGACATCTGCATCCTGTGTGCGGATATCCATGGCGGGGATCGTATCTGAACGGGAGCGAGCGTCCAGCATCAGCGACTGGCATGACACCGATGATTTTGCGCCTTCTGCTCCGCGGCTGATGACGACTGCACTGCGAAAGGTGCTGATGCCGCCGTCCTTCGAAATGGATTTGGTATTAACGTACGATGAGGTGTGCGGCGCGCTGTGGACCACTTTCATTCCCGTGTCAAGGTTCTGACCGCCGCCGGCAAACGTGATGCCGGTGAATTCCATGCGCGCGCCCCTGCCGTTCAGAATCGTCATGGGATACAGACAGGAAACATGAGATCCGAACGAGCCGGAAACCCACTCCATCCTGCCGCCCTCTTCCACGATGGCGCGTTTTGTGTTCAGGTTATACATGTTTTTCGACCAGTTCTCGATGGTGGAATAGCGCAGCCGCGCGTTCCTTCCCACAAAAAGCTCCACGCAGCCCGCATGAAGATTGGCCACATTGTATTTCGGTGCCGAACAGCCCTCGATGAAATGAAGGTCAGCCCCTTCATCAACAATGATCAGCGTATGCTCAAACTGCCCCGCTCCGGCAGCATTCAGGCGGAAATATGACTGGAGCGGAATTTCAACCTTCACATGAGGCGGAACGTAGACAAATGACCCGCCTGACCAGACAGCGCCGTGCAGGGCTGCGAATTTATGATCCGAGGGCGGAACGAGCTTCATAAAATGCTCTCTGATCATGTCAGCATACGGGCCGTGCAACGCGCTTTCAATATCGGTGTAAACAACTCCCTGAGCTGCCACCTCGGCCCTGACGTTGTGATACACCAGCTCGGAATCGTACTGGGCGCCCACGCCGGCCAGCGATTTCCGCTCGGCCTCGGGGATGCCAAGGCGTTCGAATGTGTTCCGTATATCCTGCGGAACGTCGTTCCAGTCTGCCTGCATGCGCTGTGCCTTCGGTCTGACATAGGTCACAATGTTTTCCATGTGCAGCCCCTCAATCGACGGGCCCCAGTCAGGCACAGGCATCCTTTCATAGACTTCAAGAGATTTCAGGCGGAACTCTCTCATCCACTGGGGGTCATTTTTTTCCCGCGAGATCTGCCCGACGATTTCCGGCGTCAGACCTTCATGAACCTTATATGCACCCTTTTCGTCATAACGGAAGTCATAACGGCTTCTGTCAATGTCAGCGACATAAGTTTTTTCTTTCATGGCTGCTCACTTCTTTTGAAAATCCTCAAAACCGCGGGCGTTGATTTCATCCACAAGTTCAGGTCCGCCAGACGCCGCTGCTGCACCCTGCACCAGAACGTGCACAGCGTCAACATGCAGCGCTTCGAGAATCCGCGTGCTGTGAGTTATTATAAGAAGAGAGACATTTTTGTCTTTCTGATATTCTCTAATGCCCTCTGAAACGGTACGCACAGCGTCAACATCAAGCCCTGAGTCTGTTTCATCCAGAATCGCAAAAGACGGCTTCAGCATCAGGAGCTGAAGGATTTCCGCCTTTTTCTTCTCCCCGCCAGAAAAACCGACATTCAGATCGCGGTCCATCCAGTCCGGATTCATTTCCAGCATTTCCATTGCCCGCTTCATTTCTTTCCTGAACGCCCAGATTTTTATTCTCTGACCGGTCCGCTGCTCCGAGGCCGTACGGATAAAATTGCCCAGTGTCAGACCAGGTACTTCAAGCGGCGTCTGAAACGACATGAACATGCCAGCCTTGCTGCGTACGTCAGCTGCCTCCGCCGTCAGATCGCGGCCGTCAAAGACAATTCTGCCGCCCGTCACCTTGTACCGCGGATCGCCCATAAGCGCGTTTCCCAACGTGGATTTGCCTGCACCGTTAGGCCCCATCAGCACATGGGTTTCACCCGCACGGACAATCAGGTTCACGCCATGAAGTATTTCCTTTTCCTCAACACTGACCGTCAGGTTTTCAACCTGCAGTAACTGTTTTGACATTTTCCCCTCCGCTGTATGCTCTCTCCTCCTGCGCTGTACCATACAGCCGCAGCGAGGTTCTGGTTGAAGCCCCTGAAAAAGGACTCGTATTTTTCACACACATAATTATATCTTTTCAGTGGGTAATTACCAGACATAAAAAATTATAGTGATTAAATTCATATTAATTTAGTCGTGTTTAAACTCTTTCCGCGATTCCGCATACACGCGAAACAAAATTTTTCAGCAAAAGCAGATTCACTGCATTACGGCAGGCCGCAGCAGGCAGCCGGCCTAGGGAGAGCGGTATTTTGCTTCTGCAGGGCGTGCACAGCGGCCTTTTAACAAACACCTCTGCGAAATGGCTCAGCAGCAGAAAATATTAGGTCTTGTCAAAGGGAAATTTATCCCTATAATTATTTCGTACCTTGTCCGAAGGGACATAAACTCCACAGCTGATTGTTTTTCTGTTCAGCCGCTGGAATACAGAGGGGCGAAAATTTTTGCAAAAACTGCCGGACCCTGTGGGGACTCGCCGGCACACGCTATAGGGCTGACGACTGTTTCATGCCTGCCCTGTAACAGGAGGATGAGACGAAAATTGACCAATGCGGCTGTACCGTTGATCCAGGTTAAAAACCTGCGCAAAAGTTATGAAGATGGCGAAACCATTCTGAAGGGGATCTCCATTGACATCGAGGAGGGGGATCTTGTTTCCATCATAGGTCCCTCCGGATGCGGCAAATCCACATTTCTCAGGTGCCTCAACTGCCTTGAGTACATTGATTCCGGCTCAATCACCATTGCCGGCGTCACGGTCAGCCGTTCACGGGAAGATGAAGAACAGGACCGCAAGTTCGACCGGGCCTTTCTCGACGCGTGTCACAGAATGCGCCAGGAAGTGGGCATGGTATTCCAGAGCTTCAACCTTTTCCCGCACAAGACAGTCCTTGAAAATATCATGCTTGCTCCCATGGTGGTCAAGCATATGAAAGAAGAAGATGCCCGTAAAATGGGCATGGACCTTCTCGATAAAGTCGGTCTGGCCAATTTTGCCGACAAATATCCCGTCACTATGTCGGGCGGACAGACACAGCGCGCTGCAATCGCCCGCGCCCTTGCCATGCAGCCGAAGGTCATGCTTTATGATGAACCAACTTCCGCGCTCGATCCTGAACTGGTCGGCGAGGTTCTTCAGGTCATGAAGGACCTTGACCGCGATGGAATGACTCAGGTCGTGGTCACCCACCAGATGAACTTTGCCCGGGATGCGTCAGACTACATTGTATTCATGTACGGCGGCGAAATCGTCGAAAAAGAGGACGGCGACGTGCTTTTCACCCATCCCAGGGACCAGCGCACGCAGAATTTCCTGCGCCATCTGAACGGAGTGCTGTACTGATGAAACGGCTGCAGGTGTTTTCTGCCGTACTGGCAGTGCTGTTCTGCCTTGCCATCAGCGCTTCGGCCGCAGAAAAGCCCGTTCTCCGCTGGGGCGGCGATTCAGAGGGCAACGTCCCCTACATGTTTATGGATCCGAACAACGACAAAGTGATGATCGGCTTTGAAATCGACATCGTCAACGCACTTGCCGAGCGCATGGGCATGACGCCGCAGTTCGTGCACAACAGCTGGGACAACCTGATTCCCGGCTTGAATCTCGGCCTTTATGACATCGCTCTGAGCGGGCTTGAAATTACGCCCGAACACAAGGAAGAAGTCGATTTTTCACTTCCGTATTACAAGACATTCCTTCAGATGGTCGTTCAGCGCGGCAACCCCCTGAAAATCTTTACTGTCGAAGACTGCGTCGGCAAGCGGGTGGGAACGCTGAAACAGTCCTATGCGTTTTATACACTGGCTGAGGCCGGCGTCGATGATATCCGCACCTACGAAAACGAGATCAACGCCTACCAGGATATGGCTCATGACCGTCTTGACGCAGTGCTGATTGACTCGCCCATCGCGATTTTCTACGCAGGCTTCAACACTGATCTGGAGTTTGTCGGCGAGCCCATCGGCGAAATCTATTACGGCATCCCGGTGCGCAAGGGGAGCACAGAGCTTCTCGAAAAGCTCAACGCAGCACTGGTTTCCATCCGCGATGACGGCACGCTTCGCGGCATTTATGACCGCTGGAATATGTGGACGCCCGTGATGGCAAAGTTTTTCAATGATGATTCACCTTCCAAGTTCGGCCCCGACAAGTACAACGCATGGGCCGAGTATCAGCGCCAGGGGCTTACGCTGCGCCAGCGCATCGAACGCTATATCGGCTTTCTGCCCACGTTCGGCAAGGCTGCAGTTGTGACCCTGAAAGTTTCAATATCGGCTATGGTGCTGGCAATCCTGCTGGGACTGGTGCTGGCAATCACGCGTCTTTTTGCGCCAAGGCCGCTTTCACGCATCGCGACTGCCTACATTGAACTTGTGCGCGGCACGCCGGTGCTGATACAGCTTTTCTTCATCTTCTACGGCCTTCCCAACGTCGGCATCAAACTGTCGCCGTTCTGGGCCGGCGTGATCGGTCTGGGCATGAACTACGCTGCCTATGAGGCAGAGAATTACCGCGCCGGGCTTATCTCAGTGCCCCGCGCCCAGATGGAAGGCGCGCTCGCGCTCGGCATGAGCAAGACTGAAGCCCTTCGCTATGTTGTGATTCCTCAGGCTGTCAGGGTATCCCTTCCGCCTGTCACAAACGATTTCATCTCACTGCTCAAGGACTCTTCGCTTGTTTCAATGATCACGCTCATTGATCTGACAAAGGCCTACGGACAGCTGGCCAATACCTATTACGACTATTTCGGCATCGGCATTATGGTCGCGGTGATTTATTTCCTGATCGGCCTGCCCTTTGTGCGTCTGGCGCGCTACACAGAACAGCGCATGGCCGTTGCCGTCCGCGGAAAAACCGGCAAGCACGGGCGCAATACCGTACTGCGTCCTGCAAGCTATCACAACTGACCGGCAGAGTCTGCGGAACATCACATCTGAACTTTCTCAAAAAAGAATGCGAGGCTGATATTACTTCCATGAAGATCAAGCCGAAGTTGTACGCAGCAGCCTTACTGACGCTGCTCTGTGCTTCATGCTCTTTCGCTGAATTCATGCCCCACGATGTGCTCCGCTGGGGAGGCAACTCAGAAGGCGGAGTTCCGTTTATCCTTTACGATCCTTCTGATCCCACAAAACTCACGGGCTTTGAAACAGAAATTGCCGAAGCGCTTGCCGCCGAACTGGGGCTGAAGGCCCAGTTCGTCCAGAACGTTTGGGACATTCTGATACCGGGAATGCAGCGCGGGCTGTACGACATTGCCATCAACGGCATAGAAGTGACCCCTGAACGCCAGGAAATGATCAATTTCACCATTCCCTATTACGTCACCTATCTGCAGATGGTCGTTCCCAAGGGCAACCCCGCGGGCGTCACCAACCTTGAAAACGCAAAGGGGCACGCCATAGGCACGCTGCGCGGCTCATATGCCTATGAAACACTTGCAAAGGCCGGCATTACCGACATCCGCAGCTACGAAAACGAGGCCACAGCCTATCAGGATATGCAGAACGGCCGTCTTGACGCCGTGGTGATGGATGCACCTATGTCCATTTACTATTCCAAGTTCAATCCCATGTTCGAGTTTGTCGGTGAACCCATCGGCCGCATGGAATATGCCATGACCATCCGCAAGGGCGAGGACGAATTTCTCCACCGCGTCAACGAGGCTATTGTAAAACTGCGCGACAACGGCACACTGCGCCGCATTTACGACCGCTGGAACCTCTGGAGCCCTGTCATGGCGGAATACTTCAACGATTACCGCCCGCCGCTTGAAAAACCTGTGATGTATGAACACTGGGCTGATATTCAGCGCGGTGCTCGAAACTGGACGGAGCGCATCAAGCGGTATGTCAGTTTTCTGCCGTCCTTCGGTCAGGCTGCCGTTGTCACCCTTGAAGTTTCCATCTGCTCCATGCTCCTTGCACTGGCAGCCGGCCTGATCATTGCAGTGTGCCGCCTTTTCGGACCGCTGCCGCTGCGCGCCCTGGCCACATGTTATACGGAGTTCATCAGAGGCACACCGGTGATGAT
>Ga0256404_1012063_pt1 | contig 11349 bp, 25 predicted proteins | sample RumenRJG_01DNA_FD_185990 | JGI IMG/M metagenome (GOLD analysis project Ga0256404, IMG submission 185990) | Bovine rumen microbial communities from Lethbridge, Alberta, Canada - RJG_01 | ecosystem: Host-associated > Mammals > Digestive system > Stomach > Rumen | place: Canada: Alberta | collected... | reverse complement strand
TGTAGTAGCGTGGAGAGGTCATTTCGACCCCCTCAAGGGAAGTTATGATTTCCGGCATATGCTCCTTGAACCCGTCCACCCAAGCGTTGCGGACATCTTCCTCATAGCCCTTATAGTCGAAGTCAAGGTCATTCTCGGTGAGTTCCTTGCAGGGGTTTTCGCAGTCATTCCGGTAGTAGTCAAGTTCTTCCTTGATAGCCCAATAAGAGGTGTCGGAGTTCTCAAGGTCGCTCTCATAGAAACCGGGGAAGAAGGGGAGTTCGATATTCATTTTCATATTCAAAAAGATTTATGGTTATGCTTATACTATTGCAAATCGTGTGCCAAACTTCAGGGGTATATTAAAATAATCCTGGGGCTGGAGTTAAGCAAAGCCGCCAAGTTATTGACTACCTGGCGGTTATGCTTTTTAACCCTGAATGAGTTGAGGCCCGGACATCAGCATAAACATATTTGCTGACATTCTCTCGTCATCGTTCTCGCAGAACTCTTCAAGGAGTTTGTCATACACACTCATAGGGATAGTGTGCTTGGTGCAATCAACCTGCTCCTCTACAATTTCAAGGTCAACGGACGGGGTGGAACGGAGGTAAACCTCTCTAACAAAACCTGCTTTCATATCTTTCTTGTTTTTTGATTACACTATACTATATTGCAACTATCGTGCCAAAGTGGTGAGGATATAGTGGTTTGCGTCCGTGATAAGGTCGCTCAGCTCGTCCTCGTAATAGTTCTCGGCATAGACCATAACGGAAACGCCATCCTTAATAAACTCGCAGGTATAGCAGCCGTCATTGTAGTAGTCGGTGATTTTGATGGAGTAGCCGGTTTTCTCCAAATCCTCGTTATAAATGCGGAGCAAGTTCTCCCAATCGTTGCATCTGTTCATATCCGTTAAATGTAATCCGTTTCCTCAATATAGAGTTCATAGGGATATTCCTCATCCTCGTCTGACCATTTGGTAGTGGCGTTGGCGATGGTGGCGGTATAGCCAAATTCCTCCTGCTCCTCCTCACTCATTCTTTCGTCAAGGAAACATTTGGCTTCCGCCTTAAGGCTTCTTTCAAGCGTTGTCTGATGCTCTGATACCGCAAGGCAATGAGCTTCATCGGGTGTTCTACAAATAAGGGCGTACATAATCTTTGTGTTTTTGCTTATACTATGATATATGCAAGTTCCGAACCAAACTATACGATTTCAAGTTCAGTGTAGTACGCCCACCTTTCGGGGTTCTCGTCCTCGTCCCCATAGGAAAGGTTGAAATAGCCGTCCCCTCTTTCCTCTATGATGGTGAAAATAATCTCATCACCATTCTCATCCACACCGGCCTCATCGTGCCACTTGACCTCATCGCTGACTTCAAGTTCCACCCCGTTGATGTCCTCATAGGTTTTCTTTCCGTTCTCAAACGCATCCCAATTCTTGTACCCAAGATACTCGGCGATTTGGTCACGCTCAAACCAAAGGAAATCGTTGATGTCGGTGTCCGTGGGGTCGGTGAAACACTGCCCAATGAAATCCTCAACCTCATTGCACACGCCCTTTTCAATAAGGACTTTAAGGGTGTCTTTTCCACCGGACCAAGCGTCAAAGTTTTCAAGGCTGGATTCAACTCTGTATTCCATATCTATTTGCTTTATTGGTTGTACTATACTATTTGCAATATGCGTGCCAAACTCAAAGTTCCGGACATTTTTCAAGCACGTCCAGGAGTTCGCCCTTTGTCAGTCGGTCAAGTCGGGCGAGCCAGTTATATTCAGCACCTGCCCACGGACGGCACACGATGCTGCCATTGTCAAGCGTAAGGCAATAGGCGTGCATACCCCATCTTCCGTTGCGGAGTTTGTTCTCCAGCCCAGGCACATAAATCTCGTATCCGGCATTTGCGGAAAGGCGGTGGAAAATCTTGGTGATGATTTCTTTCTTTGTCATAACTCGTGCATTTTTGGTTTCCCTATAGTATATGCGAATATCGTGCCAAACTTAAGGGGTATATTAAAAAGCCGGTGGAGGGTGGCTTAACAAAACCTGGAAGTCATTGACCCCCAGGTATTTGTCTCTATTCGCCCGTGTAGTTGAACACCACCGCCTTTTTCAGCACCCTCGCAAGGGCAATCTGTATGTCCCCAAGGCAATACTCATCGTCCTCGTAGCCGGACCAATCAGCGGTTTCTTCAATGTCCAGCACCACATCGTCAAGGACAAGGTCGCAGATTTCGTGTCGCTCCGCATCGTCCGGAAAGATGTTCTGCAAGAGAATACTTACCTCGTCCCGAACGGCATCAAGTTGTAAATCAGTCAGTTTCATATCTTTTCAATGTCGGTTATGTCCATATCGGTCTTGCCGTAGTTGACATCGCTCTCCCCGTACTTGTCCCACGCGATTTCATAGATTTCCTCGTCAGTCGCGTTGTCCGGCACTTCAATCTCCCACCATCCGTAGGTGATTTCCTTGAAATTGACTTGTACTTTCATACCTTAGTCCTCCTCGTTAAAGTTAAGTTTCTGCTCGTCATTGTAGTTCTCCAACACCCAAGCCATAAGGTCTTTGCGGTAGTTGGAAGAAAGTTCGCCATAGAAAGCCATCAGCACTGCACGAGAGCCGTAATCCTCGTAGAGAGAGTTCCACTTTCCGGCAAGGTGCTTGCGCATATGCAGAGGGAACGCATTGAAAAAGTCCGGCAGATACTCGGTATGGTTTCCGTCAAAGTCAGCGACCTCTACCTCTACCACACGATAGTTCATAGCATAGTAGAACCACTTGTTGATTGCCTGCATGGCGATTTTGGTATTCTCAGTCATATTCTTGGATTTTTTATTGGTTTCACTTATTATATTGCAAACTGCGTGCCAAACTACTCCATTCCATCGTAGGTTTTTTCAAGGCACTTGGCGATGGCAAGAAGTTCATCGGTAGTGATGTCATCCGCCTCTACCTCGGTGTTCTCGCCCGCACCCACATAGAAATTGTGGTCATCGCTTGTGGCAATAAAGTCAAGGGTACGCACCTCACGGCAAGGGGCTTCTATGTCAAGGTAGGGATAATCCACCTCAACGATGATGGACGGAGCATAGGCGCACTCCGAAAAGTCCAACACCACACTCTCTTCCGGGTCGGTCATAAGCCGCTTGTTTCCGGTTTCAAGGTAGGCGTCAATCTTCCGCATAAGGGTGATGATGTGGGTGACGATTTCAAATCTTGCGTTGTTGATGATGTCTTGGGCGGTTCTCATATCTTTCTATTTTACTGGTTATACTATTATATTAGCAAGTTCCGTGCCAAAAAGTACTCAAGTGCGTACTGATATGCCTATGCTTTGTAGAATTCCAGCACCTCATCGACAATAAAGTCGCTGCCGTTTCCTGGTTGCATCAGGTCAATAAGTCCTGGAATTGTGGAAATCCAAAACAAAATTGCTGCGTTGTCGTGGTCAATCCAGTAGTTTTCCGGGGCGATGCCTATGGTGTCGACCAGCTGCTTTTCCGGCTCATCTTCCCAATGCATCTTGACGATTACTCGGTTGGGCTTCCGGTTGTTGTTGTCCTTTCTCCAGTCCCGGTAGTCGGCACGGATGTTCTCTGGAGTCTGGAATTCCCTGATAGTATAGGGGACGAACTGGCTCATTTGGGCACAACTTTTCACATAGTCCTTGCTCCCACGGGCGATAATGATTTCACGCCCGTCCTCAAACTGGTAAATGCTTTCGTAAGTCTTGCTCATATCCATAAGTGTTTATTAGTCAATGCAAACCATATAGTGGGTGTAATCGTAGAACGAATAGCCGCCCTTATTGTTCCGCACCTCACGGTCAAGCACACGGAAAATCGTGTCGATGTTGTTCTTGTCGATTTCTTCCTCAAACTCCTCACAGAGCCACTCGATGTAGCCGTCCGCAAAGTCGCTGACAACATTGGCATCGATATCATAGCGGTTCTCATAGTCGCTGATGAAAAGCGAATTCCACACGATGTCTTTGGTAAGGCGGTTGGTCTGGATTTTACCGAGGTTGCAGAGGGCGATGATGTCTTTTTTCATGATGCTACATATTTTGGGGTTACGCTATAGTATATTGCGAAATCCGTGCCAAACTCAAAGTTTGCCGATATCGGCAAACTCAACTTAAGATACAACTAAAGTAAAAAAAATTGGGGGTATATTAAAACCTGGGGGCGTCCGGGCTTAAAAAAAGGCGTAAGTTATTCACGCCCAGGTACTTAACGAATACCCATCTTGTCGTATTCGCCCCACCAGCAGAGTTTCCGGAGATTATCTATCTTTACCGCCTTTTTCAGCATAGGGGCAATATCCTTGTCATATTCCCAATTACGGAACTTATACCCACGATGTAGGGAACGGCTATTCTGCCAACGTAAAGCACGCGGGCTGTCGCAGATATACACACCGCTGACATTCTTGCCCTTGATTACGTTTCCGTCGCTTGCATCCCAAATTACCTTTTTGGTGGTCTTGACGATAAAGTGGTAAGAGCCGTAGTCAATATCCACGAGGATTGCCGGTGCGTTCCGCTTTTCCTTGACGGCTTTCATCTTCGCCTTGTTCTCAGCACCACGAGGGGCAAACACCTCGTCGGTTTGCGTACGCTGAATGTAAAGTCCGGTAATGCGGTATGCTTTTTCCGCAATCCTCTTCCAATTCTCTCCGTGCCCCTCGTGTACCCAACCATGTTTGTAGCAATACAGGTGGCACATTTCGTGGAGCAGAGTGTTGCGGAAATCCTCTTCCTTGCGGTCATAGAAAAGGGAAATCTTGATACCGATGCCCCTTGTCGGACTCCAATAGAACTGACCTAATTGACGGAGTGTGTTGTTGAAAGTGATTTTGACTTTGGGGAGTTTATTGGAGAACACAGCGGAATTGAACTCGTCAAACCATTTGTTCATTTGGGTAAGCGTGGGTTTCATATATTTCGTTTTTACTGGTTATACTATATTACTTGCAAAATGTGTGCCAAACCGGAACCGCGTTAAAAATTGGGCGGGCATACTTTTAATATACCCCGCCCTTGAAAGTGTTTGTGTAGTATGCCCTTAAACCGTGATTTTGAGCATATCCGGCACCCCATCGCTGGAATAGCCCCACCACCGCTTGCTGACCTTGAACCCCTCGGCTTTTAAGAATTCAGCAAAGGCTTCGATATTTTTGTCGTTGATGCCCAAAGAGTCCCCCTCACAGGTTCCGGTGTGGTTGAAGGTGTCAATTGAAACATAGCCGATGCGTTTGATGCCTTTGGCGATGTTTTCCATAATCGCTTCCTTGCGAGGCTCAAACTCGGTGGCGATGATGTTCCGGTTCTTGTCGTTCAGTTCTTCACGGAGAGTGTCTGCGAAATTCATATCTCTATTGTCTTTATTGGTCTATACTCTATATTGCAAATCCCGTGCCGGACTTAATCTTCGTCCTCAATTTCTACCGGCTCTGGGTCAATATGGAGCAGTTCCAACTCATAGACCATAACTCCATCCACAAAGACCTTTGCCCCCCTTTCGGTACGCTCAAAGATTGCGGTGGGGTAAGCCCGCTTGATGCCCATAAAGCGGATGTAGGCAGTAAAGACAAAGTCCTCAAAATCGGAGCAGAGGTCTTTGCATACGTCCTTGATGAGGGGTTCGTTGGTGCGGACGAGGTCGGTGACGAAACTGATGAAATAGTATGCTTTCATGTGCGTGTTGGATTTTGTTGTTTAACTTTCTTCTATAATATATACTGCCGGATGCCCGATTTATTTCAATTTTTTTTCACTTTTTTTCGGGGAATTGTCAGCAATCACAGTGAGGGCGAAAACATCTGCGAGAGCGATGATGAGAGTTCCCGTATCGTTGGAAAGACCGCCCCAAAGAAGCCAAACGATGATGGAGAGGGTGAAGATGATGACGGAGATAACGGCTTGTTTCATAATGTCTTTTTTTATTTGGTTTCACTATATTATATGCAAGATGCGTGCCAAACCAGGTGCTCGCTTAACGCAAGTGGTGAGGGATTTTTAATGTACCCCCACCACGTTCTGGACTACTCCGTTTTACGGGTTTTCAGTTCCTCTTTCAATTCGGCAATTTCCTTGCGGAGTTCAGCCATTTCGTTTGCAATATCCCTCAAAAGGTGTGGGATTTGCTCCATAAACCTTTGTTCTAAAACAGTCATAGTGCTAACCTTTTATGCGTGAAACAAGTTCATCCACCACATAGTGAGCCACCATCTTGGCGAAATCCTCTACGGAAATCTCGTTGAGGGGCAGAGCGATACCCTTTTCCGTTGCGGTGGGGGTATCGACTTTTGGACTATGAGCCGGAGCACCGATTACGATGTCCTTGTCCAAATCTTCCATTGGCTTGCGGATTTCGCCCATAGGCATACCAAAGCCACCGAAGATGCCACCGAGGATTTTGTCAATATCAGCACCGCCATTCCCCATAGGCTTGCTGACGGGGATTTCCCTCTTGGGGAGTTCCGGCTTTTTGGACTGCTTGATAGGCTCCGAGGTGGCATAGTCAAAGTCATTCACTCGGTCAATGCTGATGATGTTCTCCGGCTTGTAAGACCGCCATCCCATTTTCTCAATGTCAAAATAAGAGTACGGCTGTTCCGGCCCTTTTGGCGTGGGAATGTTGGAGTTGGTGCGGATTTCCGCAAGGGTAAGGTTGCGCGTGCCTACTGCGTGGCGGATTTCTCCGTTGACCTTACGGAAAGTGAAATAAACGATATTGTGGGCGAGGAGGGTGTGGAGGGCGTTTGCGATTTCGTTCATAATCTTGTCTTTTTATTGGTTTCAGTATAGTATAAGCAAGTTCTATGCCAAACTAACTGATTTCCTCAATATTGTAGGAAACAATGTCCGGCTCGTCCAGTCCATACCACTCTATGACCTCGCTCCGGCTCCGGCATACTGCGGTCTGCGTGAGAGTCCGGATAGAGCCATCTTTCTGCCTTTCGTTCATCGTGACTTTGTAAGTGTGATTCATATGCTTGTCTTTATTAGTTATACTACTCTATATGCAAATCGCGTGCCAAAGTGCTGCAGGTTTAAACTCAAGGGCGGGAGTGATTTTAATATACCCCCCGCCCAAGCTGCTATCCCTCAATCTCCTGCCGCATCCGCTAATCGTTTTCGGTTTCGTGGAGAAATTCGTCTTTCTGCTCGGCTCTCATAGAGAAATAGAGAGCGGTAAGGGTTTCAACCTGCTCATCTTTGGAAAGTCCGTTGAAAAGGGTGATGATTGTGTCTTGATTTGTCATAACATTTGTTTTTATCGGTTTCACTATCTATATTGCAAACTGCGTACCAAACTAATAGATTTTGGTTTCGTACTTGACCTTTCCGGTAGGGGTCTTGATGGTGATAAGCAGATACTTGCGCTTTTCGCCCTCGCACTCAATCTCCGCATAGGCGCTATATCTCTGCTCCTCGGGGTCAATGTAGTTCTCCTCGCCCCTTTCGCAGAGCATCGTGTCTTTCGTTCCCCTTGCCTTTCGAAGCTCTTCAAGCAGGCGGGCGCACTTCTTCGGCTTGTTGTCAATGAAAACCCGCTCGCCATATTCATCCCAAAGGCGACCCCTCTTTCCACCCATAGCAGCGGAAAAGAGTTCGTAGTTGCCGAGGTTCACCTTGTTGCCGTACTTGCTGCCTACTCCGTACTTGTTGATGTAGTTCTGCAACGAGGCGTATTCCTTGCAAACACTATCAGCAAGGCAAACCTTGGGGATGAACTTGACGGAATAGTCGCTCCATACACCAACGTTGTAAGTTAATTTATCGTTGGTGTAGTTCAGTCCGCCCCAACCCTTGACTTTCTTCTGCGCGTCAAGCATAATGCCGAACTCACGGAACACACTCTCAATGTCGCTCCGGTAAGTGCATTTGCCGATTTCCTTGTTGTCCACATTAAAGACATAGTATTCGGTGATGCGTTTCCCGTCCTTCCAAGTATCGTGGTCATACACGGAAATATCAACCTGCTGCGCCTTGCGTGTCCAAGCATTTACGTTGTTTTCCTTGTTGTATTTGCGGGCGTCTGCGAGGTTCTTCTTGGTTGCGTTGAACATCTTGGTTGCGAGGGACTTGATTTCAGTTGAGTTCATATTCGTTGTCTTTATTGGTTTCAGCATAGTATATGCAAATCGTGTGCCAAACCGGATGCTCGTTTTTTTTTTAACGCAAGGCCCAGGATAGTTTTAATATACCCCGGGTACTTCTTTTACTGAGCGTGCAGGTAGTTGAGGATGCACTCCAAGTCGGTATCGTCCGCTATGTGTTGCAGGTAGTTGTAAGCCTCAATGTCCCAATTATCTTTCAAGTAGCGATACGCATCGTCAGTGTCATATTTTGGGAACGTAAACGCATCACTATCAAGGATTTCCTGGGCGTCCCTCTTGTAGAGGGCACACATAATGGGGAAGAACTGCTCACGCTTTTCGTTCCAAGCGATGTTGATTTTCGCCACGAGTTCAGGGTTGTGGTTGTTGGTGGTATCCATAATGTCCTCGTAGTTGGGGAGGATTTTCACCTTGTCGCTTTGGGAGAACCCGATTTCAGTTGTTTCCCACTCGCTATCAAGCACTCCACCGACTTCCTTGACCAAAATCCCACACTCGCTGAAACCGGTAATGATGTAGATACCACCATTGTATAAAATATGGTCATTGACTGCGATGCCGTAGGGGAAAGCCTCCTTGACCTTGTCCTCAACTTTCATACTATCAAACTTGTAGCCGAGATAATCGTCCACCTCGTCATAGAAAGAACCCTGCAGCCAGTCAAAGTTCTCGTGGGTTTTCTCAAAATCTTCCGCCCACTCCACGAACAACTGAAAGATGTCCGTCCTTGACATATTCCTCTCGTCTTGCAGGTAGTTGTAGATGCCGAAAGTATAAGCCTGCAAGGTGATTTCCTGAATGGTGTTGATAAGGTACTTGTTCTCTCTCATAACTTTTGCTTTTTTGGTTGTACTATACTATATGCAACTATCGTGCCAATGCATAAAGGTTCATAAAGTAATCCGCAAGGGAATTCTGCACGCTCGGCTCAAAATCGTAGAAACCGACCAAAAGGGTGCAGGTATCGTCCTTGTCCTGCACGGAGAAAGAAAGCCCTCCGTCCTCAATGGAATAGTACGCACCAAGAATGTCGGTTGTCTTGCCCATATTCTTGACCACCCCATTGAAATTGTCCGGCAGCCAAGTGATAAGGCAAACTCCGTCATTCTCACCATAACGTGATACGTATTCAGCAATAAAATGCTCGGGGTTAAATTCGTTCAGTTCCATAACTTTCATTTTTATTGGTTATGCTATGATATATTGCAAATCGCGTGCCAAACTTCCGGGGTATATTAAAATATTGCTGGGCGCTGGTTTAACTCGAGACCCAGGAGCACCCCATAACTCCCAGGTCTTCAAGTATTTACACTGCCTTGACGTAAGTGTGCTCCGCAGAATAGCAATCGCTGCCGTCCTCCTCCGTAACAACCTCACCCACTTTCACATAGCCGAGGTAGGACATCAAATCCCTTGCCCACAAATGGGAATGGCGCCAATCACCCCAATCAATATCGACGATGACGATGTTTCCTTCCATTTGGCTATATACATCAGCCCACACTCCATTGTCATTGAGAAAAGAGTGGATTGTATCGTCAATATGGTTTTTTGTGTAGTCCGGGCTGAAAACACACTCCACTTCACGCACTTCCTTTTCCTTTCCGTCAGCACCCTTTACGATGTAATGTTGGCAATAGTCATTCAACTCCTGCGACCAAGGAATAACATTGACGATTTCGCAGACCTCATCATTCATTTTCCAATCGCAGATACCAACCTTCTCCAAAAGATTGACTTTCTTTCCAATAGGATTTTCTCCGTACATTTGTTCTATTTTTTTGGCTTCACTATGATAATTGCAAAACCCATGCCAAATTAAAGAGCAAGACCAAATAATGGTTTTTTCTTTAATGGTTTCTTTTCGCCGGTTTTCCTATCCAACCCATCGTTCATCGTTTTTTTTTTAAGCCAATGGGCAGGGCATTTTTAATATACCCCACCCACAATCAAGTTGTTATGAAAGTGTGTTATTCTTCTTCCTCAAACTCGTACTCACCGCTACCGAGTTCGGCTTTCAGTCCCTCGTGGTATTCGGTGTCCTCCCAAAATCCGTCCTCATAATCTGCGTGGAGTTTGAAAGATAGTTCCGGATAGTTTTTGGAAAGGGTGCGGAGCCAGTTTTGCGGTGCAGTCCAAGGGGTATCCGCAGTAAGAGTAATCCGTCCGTCCTCCTCGCTTTCCACTATAACCTCGCTGTCCCACTTGCACCCGAAGGCCATTTTGTTGTAGTCATACCACCCGATTACTCCGTACTTTTCCTTCTGCTCCTTGGTGGCCTGCTTGAACTCCTCAATCAGTTCCTCGGTGATGACCTTGTCTCCGTGGTCGCCAAGTCCGTCCCACCACTTATCACCAACTTTCAGTCCTTCTCCGTTGGGGTGATTGGTAGTGTCATATTTGAGGAATGTTTCGGGAATGGGCATCCAAGATGAAAGGGAGAGCGTTCCGTCCTCACGCTTGACGGCATCGGCCTTGAATTTCTTGATGGCATCCTTGTTCCCAGTGATGGTGATGGTGTTGTAAGTCCAATTCGGCATAATCTTGTGTTTTTATGGTTGTACTATACTATAAGCAATATCCGTGCCAAAAAGTACTCAAGTGCGTACCGATATGCTACACATAATCGTACCAAGCCTCGCCATTTGAGAACATAACGGACAGACCGAGTTCCTTGTAGCCATAGGCTTTCTTAATCTTGTCCAGCACCTTGTTCGCCTTCCTCACTTCATTCTCACGGACTTCCTCAAACATATTGTCAATGGCGTGCGCGAGTTTTGACTGATAGTTCTCGTCATTCCGGTTAAGTCCTTTCAAGTGGCGGAGCATCATTCTCTTGCTGATGTTGCCATTGAAATAGTAGTTGAGTTCGTCATACAACTCGTCCCTTGTCAGCAACGAGAAATGGTAATCGCTGCACGAAAGTTCGCTCACAAGCCGGTCATCGTTCACAATATCAATGCAGGCGTCAGCATAGTATCCGGAAGTGATTACGATGGCGATGGTGGAAAAATCGTCCTTGTACTCGTCAAGATATGCGGACGGATAACTGCGGTCGTTGTCAAAGCACTCATCGTGGGCCGGAACGTTGCCCCAATCAAAGTCCTCATTCCGGACAAGGACACATCTGCGAGAGTAAGAGAAATTCGGTGTGCTCATAATTTTGTCGTTTTCCTATATTATTGCAAATCCCGTGCCAAACTGGGCCAAGACTTAACGATAGGCTGGGGGCAAATTTA
>Ga0256404_1012061_pt1 | contig 11350 bp, 4 predicted proteins | sample RumenRJG_01DNA_FD_185990 | JGI IMG/M metagenome (GOLD analysis project Ga0256404, IMG submission 185990) | Bovine rumen microbial communities from Lethbridge, Alberta, Canada - RJG_01 | ecosystem: Host-associated > Mammals > Digestive system > Stomach > Rumen | place: Canada: Alberta | collected... | reverse complement strand
TGTTGTTGGATTCGTTATTGTCAGGAGTTGTGGAGTTGACTACAGCCACGTTAATTATGGTTGCGTTTGTGATATTCACCTTAGTGGTGATTATAATAGTTGAGTTTGCTCCTTTGGCCAACTCGCCAATGTTCCATAATCCGGTTGTCGGATCATATTTACCGCTTGAATTGTCTCCGAGATAAATCAAGCCAGCAGGCAACTTATCGGTCACATTGACATTGTAAGCGGTGTTCGGACCATGGTTAATAACAATTATGGTCCATGTAATCTCATCTCCAAAGTGAGGAGTCTTGTTTGAAACCAGTTTAATTATTTCCAAATCAGCAAAGGAATCCACTACAGTAGTGTTGTTCGCTTCATTGTTGGATTCATTATTGTCCGGAGTAGTGGAGTTGACTACTGCAATGTTGGTAATGTTCATGTTAGTGACATTTACACGGGTAAGAATAGTCAAGTACTCGAAAGTGTCATTGTTGACGTATTCAAATTCTCCAATATCCCAGTATCCGATTTCAGGGTAATATGTTCCTTTTGAAACTGTATGGGAAATATAAATCAACTCTTCTGGAAGTGAATCCAATACATATGCGCCAATAGCAGTGTTAGGACCCAGGTTGTATACTCTTATGGTCCATGTGATTTCATCACCTATCTTTGAAGTGTTAGCTGAAACTATCTTGATGACTTTCAAATCGGCAATGTGTCCAACGTCAATGGTTACATTGTCCTCATTGTTGGTTAAGTCAGGGTCATAGGTTTCGCTTGTCACGTTAGCGAAGTTTGTAATCACGTCAGGTTGAGTGACATTCACCCTTACAACAATTTCCAAACTGACACTGTTCAAGCCCTCTTCAGCGGACAGGTTTCCAATATCCCATCTGCCAGTGATTGGATCATATTTGCCGTTGGAATCGTCTGAAATGTAAATCAAACCATTAGGCAAATGATCAATGACATATGCGTTAACAGCAGTGTCAGGACCTAAATTAGTGACCAGTATAGTGTAGTTGAATATTTCATTGAATCCAGGATGCATATTGGATACGAATTTGCCGATAGCCAAGTCAGCAACAGGGTCCACATGGGTAGTGTTGTTTGCCTTGTTATTGGTTTCATTCTCATCCGGAGTGGATGAATATACAACTGCAATGTTGTTGATTGTCGCATTGGTAATGTTAACCCTTGTAGTGATTATCAATTGGATAGTGTCATAATGCATCAGGTCTCCGATTGTCCATCTGCCGCTTATAGGGTTATAATCCTCACCATCGGTTGAATCATTGACATAAATCAGTCCGGCAGGCAGCTTATCAATCACATAAACATTCCTAGCATTATTAGGACCATTATTATGTACGATTATAGTCCAGTTTATCAATTCGCCGAACTTAGGGTTCTTGTTGGATACCAACTTGATGATTTCCAAGTCAGCAACTGCAGGAACGTGGATTGTCTCATTGTCATAATTGTTTGCCAAGTTAGTGTCATATGTTGCGGTGGTCGCATTAGCCTCGTTTGTAATGTTTCCTGTATCGATGACCCTTGTTGTAATGGTCAATATCTGTCTTGAGTTGACTGCTAATCTTCCGATAGTCCATTTTCCTGAGATATGGCTGTATGAGCCTGTGGTTGGCCTTTCATGTGTATCGTACTCCAATCCGGCAGGCAATAAGTCATGTAAAACAACATCGTCGGCGGCATTAGGCCCTACATTGATGACTGATATTGTCCAGACTACAGTATCCCCCTTGTTCGGGGTGGAATTGCTTACGGTTTTAACAACCTGCACATCACATTCTGGAGGAACGTAAGTTCCGTTTTCAGCCTCATTGTTGGACAGGTCGGGGTCATATGTGGAAGTGGTTACGTTAACAACATTGATAATGGTCTTGTCGGTTGACAGGACTTTAGTATAAATTATCAATGTGGCATTTTCTCCGTTTGCCAAGCTGCCGATCACCCATCTTCCATTGGTTCCGGCATGTGATATTGTACCCTTGGTCCTGTATGGCTCCCTGGTTTGCACCAAGTCAGCGACAGGAAGGAAGTCAATTACTTCAACGTTTTCAGCAGTGTTCGGACCATAGTTGGTAACGATTATTGTCCATGCAATCTCATCGCCATAATGTGCGGTCTGATTTGAAACCAGTTTCACGATTCCAACATCCGCTTCGGTTCTGACCTGTGTGAAGTTTTCAGCGTAATTGTTATCAGGGTCATTATCATTGGATGCATATACTGTAGCATTGTTTAGGATAAATCCATCATACATTGTCACTAAAGTGTTAATGGTCAATGTTGCTGATTCCCCATCTTCCAAATCACCGACAGTCCATCTGCCTGACACTGGATTATATCCGGTTCCTTTTGAGATAGTGTGATTCACATACCTTAATCCTTCGGAGGTAATCCTGTCAATCACATACACTCCTGTTGCAGTGTTAGGACCATTGTTTGTCACGGTAATAGTCCATGATACGATATCACCATGATAGGTGTGCTGGGTTGAAACGGTCTTGACAATGCTCACATCAGGATTGAAGTAAATGGTAGCGTTGTCCTCGTTGTTGGTAGGGTCAGGGTCAGGAGTGGTGCTGTTTACAACAGCAGTATTGGTAATGTTATGTGCTGTAATGGTCACTCTTGTTGGAATAATCAAGGTCACATAATCTTCAACACCCAAGGTGCCGATAGTCCATCTGCCTGTGGTCCGGTCAAACCTGGTGTTGTCGCTTGGAGTAGCATGGCCTGCAATCACCAATCCAGCAGGTAAAACATCATCCACATATACATTATACGCGATACTTGGACCATGGTTAATGACTATTATTGTCCAATTGACAATATCACCCTTGTTCACAATGTTAGGAATAACGTCCTTTATAATGTGCAGATCAGCGCTTGATGAGACGTTGACAGTGTAGTTCACAGAAGGATAATCATTAACTCTGATAGTGTTGTTCCATATACCGTCAACAAGTGCCTGTGCCTTCACTGTGATTTTGGCATGGGTTCCGGCAACAATATTGGTCAGGTCCCAAATCTGCTGGTCAGGGTAAAGAAGCGCATAAACCAGGTCCGCACCTTCAATATGATATTCATCAGCATACCTGATTCCACTAGGCATCATATCATGCACCCTGAACACTTCAGTGTAATCGGTGTCTCCGGTATTGTATATCCTTATGTAATATTCAATATATTCACCGGCTGATGTCTGGGTCACGTTTGCATCCTTGGTGTAGTACAGGTTCACTTTGATTGTCTTGTTGTCGACATTGTTTGACAAGTTCCAATCCCTTTCGGTACATGTCACATTAACGACATTGTCATAGGTTCCCAATTGAGTAGTCTGTACGGTCAATGTCAATGTTTCGGATGCGCCATGAGGAAGGAATCCGATATACCATTCATTGCTAGTTGAATCGTAGCTGCCCTTGGTGGCCTTGGCTGAAACATACCTTAATGAGCTCGGAAGGATGTCCTTAACGGTAACGTTGGTAGCATTTGTACCGACACCATTAACGGTTATTTTGAATATTGCATTTTCACCCACAAAGTAAACGTCCTTGTTACTTGTCTTTTTAACGCTCACATCCACATGAGGCAGTATTCTGAATGTTGTGGAGTTGTCTATTGCAGTGTATTGACTGTCAGCAGGGTGATGAGCAGTCACATTATAAATGCCCGGACGGAATTCTCCATCTGTCATGTTTTCTTTTGTCACTGCAATCAGAATATTACCTCTCATATCGGTTTTACCACTATATTCAAATACTTCATTATTTCCATAAGTGATGTTAATTTCAATATATTGATCATCTTCACGGGCATCCTGATAAAGATAAGCTCCATTATGACTGTTTTCAACCCCTAAAATCGGATGAACCTCCTGGTCGGTAGTGGTTTTAATACCTGTAGGATACAAGTCATTCGGTTTAAGAGTGTATGTTATATTATGGAAGAAGATTTCATCCACCACACCGGAAGGTGTTGGCTTATGCCAGTCATTATATATAGCATTGATTAGGTTGTCTCCAGCCACAAGAGTGACGTTGATTAAAAATTCCAAATCTTCACTCCAGTAGGCTTCAGGAGGTTTTGCTTCAGTGAACAAGAAGTAACTCCATGCCTGGTTATTAGTGAATGTATCATCATTTAAATGTAAATCCTCACCTCTGTTATATATTGCAGAACCATTACGTGCAGTGTTGTGGGAGAAAGTAGAGTATGATATCTCATTATTATCCCCATTGATGTAAATAGCTCCTCCCAATCCATATTCAGGGTCTTTAGAATTAGGAATAGCATTATTTTCCTTAAAATCGGAATAGAAAATTCTAGCATAGTCTCCAATAGTATGGATTGCACCACCATGCATTGAAGCATTGTTGTCCCTGAATTTGGAGTTAGAAACAAAAGTATAGTTACCTTGCACATAAAGACCAGCACCTCCATGGGAAGCAACATTTGAAGTGAAAATTGAATCAGTACAGTTAAAGTAATGTCCTTCGATATATACGGTTCCCATTTCAGACTCATGATTTCTGAACTTACTGTTGATGATAGAAGCATGGTCACCTTCTACATAAATAGCTGCACCTTTACCGTTGATAGCATAGTTATCGTCAAAAGTACAATCTATAGCAGTATTGTAATCACCGGTAATGTGAACAGCTCCACCTTCAACAGACCCGGTGTTGTTGTAGAAATGACAATTTTTCATAGTATTATGATTACCCTCGGAGTTATTACCATCCAAACCGTGAGTGATACCTCCAACCATGAAAGCGGCACCTTGCTTAGCTGTGTTGTTGATGAATTCACAGTTTTCAACATTTAAAAAATCCTGACTGGAACCAATAGCTCCACCCCATTCTGTTGCATGACAGTTAGTGAAAGTACAGTTTATAACGTTACTGTGGAGTGTCTCGGAAAGCCCTGTACCGTGAAGGTATATGGCTCCTCCAACACCGGATGTACAATTGTCAAAGTTACAATTGGTAATGTTTACTGCATTGCCCTGTTCTCCTGCAACACAAATCGCACCTGAGTGCCTGTTAGAAGAACAGTTAATGAAGTTACAATTATTATAATTGGAATAGTATGTTACAATCATAACCCCAGTCTCAAAATCCTGTTCAGCAGGGTCTGCAGGCTTTAAAGCATGACAATTTGTAAAATTAACGTTCTCCAAAGTAGAAGATCTGATAAGGAAAACACAAGAATCCTCTGAAGTACAATTGTCAAAAACTACATTATTTATAGTACAGCTAAAAATACCAGTTCCTCCACCGGTATGCAAGTTGCTTATGGATAAATTTTCAAGAGTGCATCCCTCTAAACGATAATTACCATTACCTAAAATGGCATCCAACTTTCCATTGGCAAGAACTATATTTTTACTAAATCTTAAATTCTGTCCAATGAAAGTACGACCCTGCAAATCAATGATATCTCCACTTTGAGCATATCTACTAATCACATCAGTAAGATTACTAAATTTATTTGCACCCGCAGATAAATAATCATTAATATATAGGGTAGCTCCTAAAATTGACTCATCGTTAGAAGCTGAATAGGCGTCTTCTTGAGAAACGCCCAAAACATCATCTTTTTTATTTTTCTCATTAGCTTTGATTTCATCTAAGCTTGATTTATCGTCTGAACTTGATTTGCAATCATCAATGTCGTGTTTGTCTGAAGAAATGCTGGTGATTTCCTGATTGCTATCTGAAGCAGACGTCTCCAAATCTATTGTTTCAACTTCCTGAACTGTTGGTTCAGCAACTGAAACAACCTGTTCATGTGGAACTTGAGTTAAATCGCTGGATAATTCAGTGATATTTTCACCTGCAGCTGCAACAGCGCTAATTGAAAAGATCATTGCAAATATCATAGCGACTACTAAAAGTTTCGCATTTAATTTCATTGTTTTTACCTCTTTTTTTCTGAAAGAAAAAAATTGCCGCAAATTATATCAAGAAATTTTTAGTGGAACACATTGTTATAGATTCTATTAGATAATATTTTTGTAAAGTGAGTGTGCCAACGATATTATTTTGCCAGTATATTGAATTCAATATTTTTGATGAATGCGCCATTTAAATTATATTGTATATTTTCGAATAAAACACCAAACTTCTCAGCCATGCGAAACCTTTTGAAAAATCTAAACAACCGAACAGGCAATCGGAAATTACCAGAATCCCTACTTCAACCAGAAAAAACCATTTCATGAAAAATGATTAAAAAGAATTGAATAAGGCATCAGCATTAAATTCTAAAGATCCAACAATAATTTATAAAATCAGCATCCCCTCAAAAAAATATCACCAAAAATTAGAAAAATAGTATAAAAATAAGATTTAAAATTAGAAAAACAAGATTGGAAACAAAACATACTGTCCGCACCAACTATAGAGTTATCAATGTAATATGCAAAATCAGTGGTAATTTTATTAATGCAAACTATTTCTTCTACCTCATCGACTATCTGATTGTCGAAATGCGCTTGCATGTCATGTTTTAATAACAGCTTTTCCTTTAATTCAAAAATCTTCGTCGTAATATCATCATTCTCATTTAAAGACGATTCTGAATAACATACCTTATTATAAAAAGCATCAATTAATAAAAAGTTGAGATTACTTCCATATTTAGAAATAAAGAGCAAATCCCTATATACACTATTTTCCTTGTGTGTGAATTCATTTTCACTAGTTTTATCCATATCATTAGTTAAATTGTCAAAATCATCACTAACATTAATATTAACTAATTCTGATTCAATAACAATAATATAATCCTTAGATACGCTGACATCATCCTCATTTAATATAGGAGTAATCACTTCCTGATTGTATTCAACATTGTTGATTTGAGAAATTTCCTCATAACTACTCTCCATATTATTAATGGAAATTTCTTCCACATGATTATTATATTGATCATCACTAAATGAGTCGGATGCCTCCACATTCTCATTAGGAGAATGTTCTACTGATGTATCTTCCACTTCATATTCATCGACGACATCTCCGCAATCAGCATTATCATATTCAATGTAAAAAGTTTCATTAGAATCCATAGCGCTAGCTACTGGAATTAATACCAATATCAGCATGAATAGTATGGATAATTTTATTACATTAGATTTTAGATTCATCGTCGACACTTCATTCTCTTATTATAATTATATTGCATTGCAATATTTTTCCGTAGTTATTGTGAAATAATATTTACATTATTCTAATAACTGATGTTATATTTACTGACTTAGTATATAAACTTATACAAATTATGAGATAAAATCAATAATGATATACAAATCAATCTATTAGATAAAATTTTTAATCAAATTGTGCATTCAAATTAAATAAAATATAATCAAAATTATAAAATAAAATGGAGCAATTTATGGAAATCATCAAAAAAAACGATTGAAAAAATGGATATTGTCAAAAGTTAATTACACCTAAACGATTTACCTGGAAAAATATATTGTAAAACTAATTCTTATTTAATAGAACAAATATAATAGTACTATGAGCACTTTAGAAAAGATGAAAATCCTAACAGATTCGGCCCAATACGATTTATGCGACTATGTAAGCCACAACAAGTCCTCACAAATAAATCTGCCAGGAATATATGAGGCAATTGGGCATAACGGATGCAAGATACCTCTTTTCAAAACACTGCTTACAAACAAGTGCAAAAACGACTGTAAGTACTGCATCAACCAATCCAAAAGAAACTTCACAAGACTTGAAATGTCACCGGAAGCCCTTGCAAAGGCATTTCTCGGATACTACAACAGGGGACTTGTGAATGGATTATTCCTAAGTTCAGGAATATCCGGCGATGTGGACTCCACAATGGAAAAGGAAATAGAAACCGTGCATCTTTTAAGAAACAAGTACGGTTACGATGACTATATCCACTTAAAGGTCGTTCCAGGTGCAAGCAGAGACTCCATCAAGAGGGCAATGTCACTGGCCAATCGCGTAAGCATAAACATTGAAGCCGCAACACCATCAGGACTTGCGGAACTATCCTCAACAAAAGACTACAACAAGGACATACTGAAAAGATTATCCTGGCTCAACCGTTACCAGAACAAAAGCACCACATACCCTAATTTCACACACACCACACAGCTGATCGTTGGTGCGAATGATGAGACAGACAAGGAGATTCTCACCAGAATGGAGAAGATATACAAGAAATCCGATCTTAAAAGAACCTATTTCTCCGCATTCACACCGATAAATGAAACCGAATTCGAAAACAGGGACGCATGCTCGACCGACAGGACCGCTAAACTGTACAATGCAGACAGTTTGATCAATGAGTATCATTATAATGTGAAGGAGCTGGTGTTTGATGAAAACGATAAGCTATCACTTGAGCAGGACCCTAAGATATTGGCTGCGAAAAACATGAATATATTTCCTGTTGAAATCAACTCAGCACCATTGGTGGAATTGATTCGCGTGCCGGGTATTGGTATAAAATCAGCACATCAAATAATATCTATCCGGAAAAAAATGCCATTCTCCAATAAAGAACAGTTGCGAAAATTGGGTGTAGTGGTTGATAGGGCTGAACCATATATTAAAATCAGCGGTGAATATCAGACCACATTTGATTTCTAGGAAGTATGAGTTAATAATTTTAAATTGAAGAAACTTTTTTTCATTATTTTATATTGTAGAATTGAAATAAACAATAGATTAAAAATATAATTTTATCATGTTTTGTAAAATATACAGAGGATAATTTCAAGTGTAAAAATAGTGTCAGTATATTTTCAAGTGTAAAAAATGATGGTCAAAAAAAGAGAATATAATATATTATAAGTCTTCAAACAATGCCCAAATCTCAGGATATTTCTTAGCTACCGCTTCCTCAATCAAAACGGATGCCTCCTTGGAAATACTGAATTCAGGTTCGGTTTTTCTTAAATACCTGAACACTGCAGATGATCTTGAAGACCATAAGGTGATTCTTGGATTTTTATTGACAATTTCCTTAACTTCATCTACATGTTCCTGTTGGATTTTGATTTCCTGTGATGTTTGTACAGTTTCTTCGCTATCTTTATCGCCAGGTAGGTCTTCGGATGGCTCATCATCATCTTGACTTTCCTCTTCCGGCTCTTCTTCTGGAACATCTTCCTTAACCTCTTCTTCAATTGAAGGTTCCTCTTCCTTTACTTCTTCTTTGACTTCAGTCTCCTTTTCCTCTTCCTTTTTAGATTCAATGTCTTCTATGACTTCCTCAACTGTCTCTTCCTCTTCGCCTTTCAGCATGTCCTCGAGGGATTGTGGTGAGTTGCTGTCAAAGTTTTCATCATAAATGTTAGGAATTAAGGAATCCAATCCTTTTCCAAGCCCTTTCCTAGCCATCAGACATCCTCTCCGTCTCGTTTGAGGATTTCCTTGGCAAGTTTAAGATATGCTTTTGTACCAGTGCTGTCCGGATCATATATCAGGCATGGCTTTCCGAAACTTGGCGCTTCAGCGAGCCTGATGTTTCTTGGAATGATTGTCTTGAAGAGCAAATCGCTTTCTCCGAAGTAGTTTTTCAATTCCTTGTGGACGTCTTTACTTAGCCTTGTTCTTTTATCAAATAGAGTTAGGAGAATTCCTTTGATGGGTGTTGGGCTTCTGAGTCTGTTTTCGACTAGCTTTATTGTATTAATTAAATCAGCCACTCCTTCCAGGGCATAATACTCAGCTTGGATAGGTATGAGGACGCTATCGGAAGCTACTAATGCATTGACTGTTATGACACCTAGTGAAGGAGGTAAATCAATGAATATGTAGTCGAATAATGGGACTACATCTTTAAGAGTTTCTTTTAGTATTATGTGGTAATTTTCGCGTTTAGATAACTCCATTCCTGCACCACTGAGGGATATATTACTTGGGATAATAAACAAATTTTTTATAAACGTAGGAATTGTTGCTTTTTTAACATTTATATCCCCTATGATAGCATCATAGATTGTATTTTCTATCTTAGTCTTGTCGATGCCAAAACTGGTTGTGGCATTGGCTTGTGGATCCATGTCCACGACCAAAACAGATTTACCCATTACTGCTAAGGATGTTGCAGTATTCACAACGGTTGTTGTTTTACCGCAGCCTCCTTTTTGATTCATCACCGCTATTACTTCACTCATTAAAGAATTCTCCTTATATCTGATAAGTTTTAAGTTATCAGTTATGAATTATAACTTAAAAACTCTAAGCTCTAAAGAATAACTTTTCAGTTATTCAGTATAAGTTAAAAGGATTAAGTTATCTCTTTTAAATTAAAACTTAAAGGAAATAACTTATCAGTTCTAACTTCTAAGGGATAGGAAATAAGTTTTAAGTTAAAACTTCTAAATTATAAAAAATAAGTTTTAAGAAATAACTTATCATAACTAACTTTTAACAAATAAGTTATATTTTATAACTTCTATCTTATAAATTATTCGTTTTCACATATAAGTTATTCGTTAGCACTTGCAAGTTATAGGTTATATGATATAAGTTACAAGTTATAAGTTATAAGTAAAATCATTTAATGCATGATCAAGCAACTTGAAGAGGCAAAAATGAAAGCATGATATAATCAATCAAATCATCAATTTAATCAACATGAAAACTGAAAGTCTTATCATTCGAAAAATTATAGAGATATGTTTCAAATGTAAAGCATTATGCCACACTAGGCTAAAACCAGGGAGTATCAATTGTTTAAAAAAAATAGTGAAAAGTTATAAGTTATAACTTATAACTCAATAGATCTAAAAAAAATAAATGAAGGATTATTTTGCGTTTTGCATTGTTCCTTCAAAATAGCTTGCATATCCCTTCAAGTCAAGCATTCCGTGACCTGAGAAGTTCATGACAATGGTTTTTTCCTCGCCTGTCTCCTTACACTTCAATGCCTCATCGATTGTGGCCTTGATTGCGTGTGTGGTTTCAGGTGCAGGAACGATTCCCTGGTTGCGCGCGAATGTTATGCCTGCCTCGAAACAATCCCTTTGATGAACTGACCTTGGCTCGATGTAGCCTTCCTTGGTTAAAAGTGAAACTATAGGTGACATTCCGTGGTATCTCAATCCACCGGCGTGCACTGACGGTGCGACGAAGTCATGGCCAAGTGTGAACATCTTGAGCATTGGAGTGAATCCGTTGGAGTCTCCAAAGTCATAGTCATACCTTCCTTCTGTCAATGTTGGGCATGCGCTTGGCTCGACTGCGATGAATTTGGTGTCTGAGTTTCCGTCAATCTTGTCCTTGATGAATGGGAAGAGTGATCCTGCCAGGTTACTTCCTCCTCCTGC
>Ga0256404_1012060_pt1 | contig 11353 bp, 9 predicted proteins | sample RumenRJG_01DNA_FD_185990 | JGI IMG/M metagenome (GOLD analysis project Ga0256404, IMG submission 185990) | Bovine rumen microbial communities from Lethbridge, Alberta, Canada - RJG_01 | ecosystem: Host-associated > Mammals > Digestive system > Stomach > Rumen | place: Canada: Alberta | collected... | reverse complement strand
TAGATTGTGACATTATCACCAACTTGAGGGTGTCTAACAACGCCTCTCATTTTTTCAGCATTGCTTAAAGAGACCGCTCCAAGAGTCACACATTGATAGATCTTCACTCTTTTACCAATAGTGGAGGTTTGACCAATAACAGTGCCTGTTCCGTGGTCAATAAAGAATGGATAATCAATGACTGCGCCTGGATGGATATCAATACCAGTTTGAGAATGCGCTAGTTCAGAGAAGTAACGGGCGTGTACTTTATAGCCTAATTTATATAATACGTGTGAGATACGATAAGTAGCGATAGCTTTAAAACCAGGATAAGCCATCTTGATTTCATCTAAAGAAGAAGCAGCAGGATCGCTATCCATAAAGAACTGTAAATCTTCTTTTAAAATGCCTTTAATGATATCTAACTCGTTCTTAAAGACAATATAGTTATCTTTATTTTCTTCGATAGTGCGATAGAAAAGCTCTTCTAGCTTGTCACCAGTATCGCTACAAATGACATAAGAGAAGGAATTATCTAATAGTTCACCTAAATTATTTTTGCAAATCATATTTCGTTAGAATTGTGCCATATTTTATTATAAATTACAAATGATAAGAATGTAAAAAGATGATACAATAACTATATAGTTACTATTGGAGATTGCTCTCATGATTAAAAAAAGACATTTCTACATTGTAATCGGCATCTTATTAGCCGGTTTTATAGTTGGTTCATTTTTAGATTTACAAATTAACCAAGCTCTTTATTATCAAGGCAATATGTTTGGTGTCATTATGGCCGCTTTTGGTACATATCCTTGTTATGCAGGATTATCATTTACCGCTGGTGGTTTATTAATCACTTCTTTGAAAAAGAAAAACTTACATATTGTATGGAGAATCATCTCTTGGTTCTTAGTGGCCTTAGGATATGGCTTATCTGTCTATCTTGGCTCTAAAGATGTTCCTTCCGTTAATGGCTTTGATAACAAGCAATTATTACTTCCAACAATGGCTATCAACGTCTTTATTTTCGCTGGCTTTGCTACATTAGGATTCTTTGTTTGTAAGAAAGGTGATATGAATACATTATGGATTGCCTTAATGGTGATGGCAGTTGTCTTCATCGTTGCCTTAATCCCAACAAGCTATTTAATCAAGTTAGTCATCCATCGTCCACGTTACCGCTTTGTTGTTAATAGTGGCACAGTTGGTTTCTGCAATTGGTGGGAAACATGTAAAGACTATAAAAACTATATAAACGGAGACCTTGTATTATATGGTCACGTTATCACAAAAGAAGAATTTAAATCATTCCCAAGTGGCCACTCAGGTAGCGCTGCTATCATGATGATGGTCCTTCCATACTTATCAATGTTCTTTAAGAAATTGAAGGGTAAAGAAACAATGATGTTCTACATCGGTTTTGCTTGGACATTATTAATGATGTTCTCCAGAATGTTAGTGGGTGCACACTTCCTCACTGACACATGTATGGGTGCCTTAATTGTTGTCGTCGTGGTCTATATTGGCCATGAAATCGCCACTCGTAAAGGTTTAATCTATAAAGATGAATACCACCCACAACAACAAGAAACAGTTCAACAATAATTGTAGGATATAACAAAATGAAGAAAAAAATAGCATTATTATCAATCTTACCAGCTTTATTACTCTCTTCCTGTAGCTTCTTTCAGTTCTTTGAATCTGATGAAAAAACAGTGGACTTATATGTTTTAGATATGATTGCCGGTGAAGAGAATCCTCAGCTAAGTGATGCTCGTATTGGAAATATTGATTTACGTTTTAAAAACGGTGAAAAATATGTGCCATATATTTCTTTGGAACAATACGCTGCAATCTATAAGAAATTCCTTAATCCAAAAGTGGTCAGTGAAGTGGCTACTGAAGGTTTTGCCACATCCTGGAAAATAGAATTAGACAATTCTTTACTTTTCTACGCTGTTTTTTCACCAATTGAAAAACAAGTCTTGGTCGCTGGTGATTTAAATAGCGCTTTACAGTCTGGCGAAGGTGGTATTCAACCAACTTATGATGTCTTAAATTATGGCGCTAAAATGAATGCCTCTTTTGAACAAGTAGGAAAGAATAACTACGCTACTTATACATTTGAGGATTGTGACTTTGGTTATTTTAGAGATGGTGGAGAATTATATATGCCTTTAGGTCTTTTAGACCTAGCATTATGTGAAGCTACTACTCTTTATGTTACATATAACTATCGTAATTTATATGCTTCCACTAATCCTGATGACTTTGCGCAATTGGCGTTTAGAGATGGTATTTCCTATAACACTGTCGATGATCAAATGGTGCGAGCCGTTAATGGTGCTTCTATGCCTGATTACTTAATCAATTACAACGCCAGTTGCTTCTTATTTGTAATGCAAAACTTCTATGGCCTAAGAGACCACTTTGGCATCAAGAGCATGAAGAAGTATTATCAAGAAAACAATTTGTATAATGACTTCTATTCAACTACTCCTAGCACAAGAGCGTTAGCGTTCTCTCAAGCTATCAATATGTTCGATGACAATCACTCCGCGATTATTAGTGTTAACCAAGCCTGGGGTGAAACCGCAAGAGCGCAATACGCTAAAGGTATTCTTGCTAGAAACGCTTTGCAAAAGCGTCTTCAAGTTTTGCGTAGAGAAAAATATCAAGGCACTAATTCCTCATATGAACCTGTTGAAGGTAATACCAAATATAGTAGAGATGGTAAGACTGTAATGTTCTATTTTGATTCATTTAAATATGGCACAGAGGACGAAGTCTTTGATAGTAATGGTCAAGTCAAAAGAACAGCCTTCAGATATGATACTTTCTGTTTATTCCGTGATGTTTTTAGCGACATAAACAGTCACTCATCAGTCGAAAATGTCATTATTGATGTTTCTTTAAATGGTGGTGGAACCCTTGGTGTCATGATGAAACTATTGCCATTCCTTAGTAAGGATAATAAGGCTATCGCTAATTTCTACGATAGTGCTAATGGTATTGTTTACAAATATGAAAGCGTTTCTGACATTAATGGAGATAAAGCATATGACACTAACGAATCATATGGTAACAAATATAATTTCTATATTTTGACTTCTGATTGCTCATTCTCTTGTGGTAATGCTTTCCCGTGCTATGCGCAAGAAATGGGCGTCAAAATCATCGGTGAAACTTCTGGTGGTGGTGAATGCGCAGTTGGCATCCATTATTTACCAAATAGTCAATATATTTATCACTCTTCTAATCTCCACCTTGGTTCCTACAATAGTCAAACCAAGGAATTCAAAGGTTTTGAAGATGGTGCTACACCTGATATTCCATTGACGGAAAACAATAAACCAATGTGCACCATTGATGATAGAGGACAACCAGTTTTTAACATTCCTGAAGGATTTTATGATATTGATGCTTTAAGCGCAAAAATCGCTGGAAACAATAACTAGTAAAAAAAGGAATTATTAAAAATAAAGTTGTAAAATTCTTTATTACTCTTATAATTTTTGTTGTATAACACAAAAAGGGAGATATCGCATGGAAAATAAGTATCTTAAACTCCATTCACTTCTCAGAATGGCTGCTGCTCTTATCGCGTTAATCACCTTTATCTCAATGTTCATCACCAAGCAAGTTGTCCATAGAGAATACCCAAATGATGTATTCCTAATGTGGAACGAAGCCTTCTTCGATGATGTTGACACTAAAGGTACAGTTCTTGGCTTTATTGGTTATTTATTCGTCTTATTCGGAGGACTCGCAGGTTTAGCCTTTGTATTCATTGACGAACTTATCGGTAAAGATCTCACAAAGAAATTATCATTTATTGCCGCAGGCGTTATTGCTGTTGGTGCTGCCATGATGTTATTAACAGGCGTCTTATATAGAGGCATGAATAGTGATGGCCTTGGCATTAAATACTTTGTCTTAGGTGCAGGACCAATTGTCTTCGCAATCTTATCATTCGTTGCCGCTGCTTGTAACGCTGCTGCTCCAATCTTAGAAGATAAGGGCTTATAATTTTAATTAAAACTAGCAAAAACCAGCCACAGATGAGCTGGTTTTTTTCTTAATTACACATGTAACAATTTGTAAATAACCGCAACTGATTATTATTGTTATAATGGAGTTGAGGTTATACATATGTACACTTTATACACTGACACTGATACCGATATCACGCCAGAAGTAGCGGCTAGATACGGTTACAAACTTATTTCTATGCCTTACACAATTGATGGGCAAGAAATTCGTCCTTACGTTGATTTTAAGGAATTTGATTACAAAACTTTCTATAACAAATTAAGAGCGGGTACTATTCCAACCACAAGCGCTCTTTCTCCAGTGGAATACATTAATTACTTTGAACCAGAATTTGCCGCGGGCAATGATATTCTTTATGTCCATTTCTCCGCTGCGATGTCTGCGACATTTAATTCTCTCCGTTTAGCGATGGAAGAATTAAGTGAAAAGTATCCAGAAAGAAAGCTTACTCTCATTGATACCAAAGGTATCACCTTAGGTAGTTATAACATCTGCTTAAGCATTGGTGAGATGTATAAAAATGGTGCTTCTATTGAAGATATCCAAAAATGGGCCTCTACTGAAGTTGATAAGACAGCCTTCTATTTCTACGCTGATGACTTAAAGTTCTTCGGTAAAAGTGGTCGTGTCTCTGGCTTTGCCGCTTTCTTTGGTGACATCATTGGTTTAAAACCAATCATCTATATTGGTGAAGATGGTAAGATGGCCACTAAAGATAAATGCCGTGGACGTAAGCAAACATTACAAAAACTCTTACAATATGTTATTGATTTAGAAGATGACATTAAAGGTCATAGAGTGATTATTGCACATACTGATGCTTTAGAAATCGCTGAAGAATTTGGTGCGATGCTTAAAGATTACTTCGGTCAAGACCTTAACATTGAATATGAAGTGGTGAATCCAACTGCTGGTAGCCACTGTGGCCCTAACGCAATGGGCGTTAGTTTCCACGCTAAACACAGATAAAGATATGGCGCTAATAAGCGCCTTTCTTTTTGCTTATAAAATGCTATTATTATTTTGTTATGCAAAGATTAATTATCATTACAGGTGATTTAGCCGCTGGTAAATCAACTCTCGCCGCTGCCATAAGTGATTCTTTAGGTATTCCTTATATCATTAAAGACACTCTTAAAGAGATAGCGTGCGATAATATCGGTTATCAAACACGTCAAGAAAATAGACAATTATCAATAACTGCTACGCAAGATATGATCTATTTCTTTAAGCAATGCGCTCTTGTGGGTAACGACTTAATCTTAGAAGCTAATTTCCGTACAGAAGAATTATTAGAAATAAAAGGTATTGCGGATGAATATAATTACAACGTCGTGTTACTTATTCTTACTGGTGATATCCCATTACTCTATCAAAGATTCTTAGATAGATTACCAAATAGACATATCGCTCATCGTTCAATGAATCTAGATTATTCTTTAGAAAGATTTACTGATTATATTAATGAATTAAGAGATCAAGACTTTGTCTTCACCCCTAATTATTTAGATATGTCTAATCTTGATGAAGACGAAGTGACTGAAGAAGCTCTTCAAATCATCAATGATGAACTAGGGAATTAATATGCAATCAATTAAAAACGTCTTTTATATTGGTCATGGTCCAAGTAGTTCACATACAATAGGGCCCACTAATGCGGTTAAATATATCCTAGAAACATATCAAGATATTGAAAGCATCAAAGTTACATTATGTGGTTCTTTAGCCTCCACAGGTAAAGGTCACTTAACCGATTACATTATTGATAAATATTTAAAAGGCATTAATCACCGTATTGTTTTTGACGCCAAAAAAAAGACTAAACACCCTAATACGATGATCTTTGAAACTACCTTAAAAAGTGGTGTTAAAAAGAAAGATGTTATTGCTTCCATCGGTGGTGGTGCTATTTCGATAAACAAGGAAAAGAAGCAAGACGGTAGTGATTTATATCCACATCATACCTTATCTGAAATCATGCATTATTGCCGAGAATATGGCTATTCTTTATGGGAATATGTTTTATTCCATGAAGGTGAAAGCATCCTTACTTATATCGATGAAATATATAGCGCTATTAAGGAATCAGTCCAACGTGGCATCACTGCGGAAGGTGAACTTCCTGGTGAACTACATGTTAAAAGAAAAGCTAAAGTCATGTATGAAAACATGCTAAAAGAACATAAAGAAAATGATATCCAAACTAACGTCGCTATTGCCTCATTTGCCGCGAGTGAAGAAAATGCTGCAGGTGGCGTCATAGTGGTGGCTCCAACTTGTGGTAGTGCGGGTGTTATACCAGGTGTAGTTAAATATCTAGAAATGAAGAAAGTTCCTTATGAAGATATTCGTAAAGGCTTCTTAGTCGCGGGACTTATTGGTTTATTAGCCAAAAGCAATGCCTCTATTTCAGGCGCGGAAGCAGGATGTCAAGCAGAAATAGGTGTAGCGTGTGCGATGGGCGCAGCGATGATCGCGACCGCTCTTAACTATGAACATAAAAAGATTGCCCAATCCGCAGAAGTAGCCTTAGAACATTCATTAGGTTTAACATGTGACCCAGTTAAGGGCTATGTTCAAATCCCATGCATTGAAAGATGTGCGATATTTGCCCTAAAGGCAATCAATGCCGCTTCTATTGTTGATATCATGCCAATAGAAACCGCGAAAGTCACATTTGATGAATCATTATTAACAATGTATTTAACCGGAAAAGACTTACATGCTGGCTATCGTGAAACAGCGAAAAAGGGATTAAGCAAAGTATTAAAGGCAAATAAATAATCGTATTTCTTAACATTTCAAAAAAATGTTATAGAATGATACCAGTATCGAAATTTAAGAAAGGAAGATTAGTTATGTATCGCAAAAATGCTTGGTTAAAGTATAAAGACAAAAAACCAGTGATGGACTTCGCTGAAGGCTATAAAGATTTCATTACTGTCGCTAAAAACGAAAGATTAGCGGTCCGTGAAGCAGAAAAGTTATTAAAAGCCAATGGCTTTAAGAACGCTGAAGAAGTTAAATCAGTTAAAGCTGGTGATCGTGTTTATTTCATTAACAAAAAGAAAAATGTTGCCGCGTTCATTATCGGCAAAGAACCAATTGAAAATGGTTTAAGAATCTTAGGAGCCCACATTGACTCCCCACGTTTAGACTTAAAAGAACACCCATTCTATGAATCTAAAGGCTTTGCCTTAGGTGATACTCACTATTATGGTGGTATCAAAAAATATCAATGGACAACAATTCCACTAGCCTTAATCGGTGTGGTTTGTAAGAAAGATGGTTCAGTCGTCGATATCAACATCGGTGATGATCCAAAGGATCCAATCGTCGGTGTCACAGATTTATTAATTCACTTATCCGCTGACCAAATGGCTAAAACATTAGCAAAAGCTATTGAAGGTGAAAACCTTGATATCACATTAGGTTCTATGCCATTAGATGAAGATGAAAAAGAACCAGTTAAGGCTAATGTCTTACGTTTATTAAAAGAAAAATATGACATTGATGAAGAAGACTTCATCTCTGCTGAAATCGAAATCGTTCCAGCTGGTCCTGCTAGAGACTATGGTCTAGATAGAAGTATGGTCGCTGGTTATGGTCACGATGATAGAAGTTGTGCTTATACTTCTTTAATGGCTTTATTAGACACTAAGAAAGTCAATAAGACTGCTTGCTGTATTTTAGTCGATAAAGAAGAAATCGGCTCTGTCGGCGCCACTGGTGCTCAATCCTTATTCTTCGAAAACGCTATTGCTAAACTTCTCACTTTAGCGGGTAATGACCACCCATTATGGGCGGCACGCTTAGCAATGGAAAATAGTGAAATGTTATCTTCTGACGTTAGTGCGGGCTATGACCCATTATATGCATCTGTTAACGATCCAAAGAATGCTGCTTATTTAGGTGAAGGTTTAGTCTTCAATAAATATACCGGTAGTCGTGGTAAATCAGGCAGTAACGATTCTATGCCTGAATACTATGCTTTCATTAGAAAGACAATGGATGACGCTAACGTTAACTGGCAAAACGCTGAACTTGGCAAAGTTGACCAAGGTGGTGGTGGCACAATCGCCTACATCTTAGGTAACTACAATATGAGAGTTATCGATGCTGGTATTCCAGTCCTTAACATGCACGCACCAATGGAAATCGTTTCCAAAGTTGATGTTTACGAGGCTTACCTTGGTTACAAGGCATTCCTCGTCAAGTGACCTTCCGCCTACATATAGGAGGATTCCCACTCAAGAACTCTAATGAATTCAGTATCAATGGGCTATCCCCGAGAGTCCCTCGGTTAAGGATATTTATTAACAAGATATCCAACTTGTTTAGATTGCTTTTATTTGGAAGGATTAAGGATTATTCTTATTCCTTCTTTTTTGATGTTAATCGCCGCATTTAAGTCGCGGTCATGCTTAGAGCCACAGATAGGACAAACTCAATTCCTTTGATTAAGCGTTAAATCGGTTTTTCGATAAGTACAAGAAGAACAAATTTGGCTACTAGGAAAATACCTATCAACTTTAATTAGCTTCTTGTTTAACCACTCCAGCTTATAAGATAGGTAATTAAGAAAAGTCCAATAGCCTAAGTCAAAAATAGAAATACCTAGTTTTAACTTATCTCTTCTTTCACTCATTTCTTTTAGGTCTAGATTCTCAACAAAAACATAATCATAAGTGTTAGCCAGCTTTCTAGAAGCCTTATGAAGGAAGTCTTTTCTTTGGTTGGCGATGTGTTCATGAAGATTCTTTATTCTCATTAATTGCTTTTGATAATGAGATGAATCTTTCTTCATATGAGAAAGTTTTCTCTGCTCTTTAGCAAGCTTGGTTAAAGAATCTTGATAATAAGTAGGCATATCTAGATGATTGCCATTACTATCAACAAAAAGATGTTTCATTGAAAAATCTAGACCAATTGAGTTATTTGGATCAAGTTTCTCTTTAATATATTCTCCATAGTCAAAGTACTCTTCTTCTCCACTTAGAGATACATAGTAGTATTTGCCTCTTCGGGAAACATTAACTTTGGCAAACTTGAATGATTTTGGTATACGACGATGGCATCTAACTTTGACTCTACCCACTTTTGGGATTTGGATATCATCCTCAATAAAACGGATAACGTTGTAATTATTCATAGTCGTATAACTATAATCATCTTTCTTCTTTTTAAATTTAGGGAATTTGGCTATATGTCTAAAGAAACCCATATAGGCTTCATATAAGTGAATTACTGTTTGCTGAAGTGCGATTGAATCCACATCTTTAAGATATGGAAATGTTTCTTTGTACTCAGGGAGAAGCTTGATTAAATCATATTTTTTAATCGAGTAACTTTTGTTTGATTCATATGATTCAATGCACATAGAAAGAAAGTCGTTATAGACCTGACGGCAGCAACCCAACGTCTTCTCAATCAATGCTTTTTGAGAAGGATTGGGATAGATTCTAAATCGATATCCTTTTTTGACTTTCTTAATCATACTTATCCTTTCGAAATATAAGAAAAGGGAAATAAATGCTAAATGCATCATCTTCCCCCTATATCCATATTTCCTATTTATATTATATCAATTTATTGATATAACTTCAATTATAAAATATTCAGATAAATAAAAAACCTTAAATAAAATAGTCATGTCCAAAATCTAGGAAATTAAAATTTGATTTCCAAAATTTGTTAAAATACTTATCTCCAACCCTTTGATTCCATGTTTATGAAAGGAGATGTTTTGTTATGGAGTCAAAATATCAAAGATACAATGAAGGAATTGTTAATAAAATAAGTGAAAGCCTTTCTATCTACCGCTCTGCAAGTGATGCTGCTAGAGAAATGGGGATTGATGTTTCTGGTTTAATTAAGCACATTAAAAAATACCGAATTATTAAAGAAACAGTAGAAATAAATAAGTGCTCTTATAAAACAACTTGTCAAAAGAAAAACGAAGCTTGTGATAAATGTCGGTACATGAGTTTATATAATCAAGAAAAAAGATGCGCTAGTTGTAAAAATGGATGTAATCAAATATGTTCAGATTTTACTAAAACGCCAATTTGTCTATCGCTTAATAAATGGCCATATGTTTGTAATTGCTGTTATAAAAAAGAAAGATGTCGTTTAAATAAATATTTATACGATCCCTGTCTAGTTTGGAAAGCCTTGCAAAATAATAGAAGTAACCCAAGAAAAGGAAGCCACGCTACTGAAGGTGAATTTATTAGATTATCGAATTTATTAGTTCCATTAATCAAAGAAAAGCATCAATCACTTCCTCAAATCTTTCAAACCCACAAAGAGAAAATTAGATGGTCATACCCCACGATATTATCTTTTATTGATAAGGGTTTAATTCCTAATTTAAAGAACATTGATTTAACTAAAAGAGTAAGATATCCAAAACAATATAAGAAAAATAAGTGTGAACCCACTAATTATGCTTTCTTAACTGGTAGAACTTATGACGATTTCATCGCTTACATAAGTGAAAATCCATTTGTTGAAGTTGTTGAAATGGATACGGTATTAAGTGGAAAAGGAGATAATGCTTGTTTATTAACTCTTTTATTTAGGAAATCTAATTTTATGTTAGCTTTTTTGCTAAAAGATAAAACCACTGAAGAAGTAGAACGTATCTTTACATGGATTAAGAGTCAACTAGGCATTGAATTATATAAGCAAACATTTGCTTGTGTTTTAACGGATAACGGAAGCGAATTCGCTAATCCGAAAAGTATTGAATTTGATTATGAAACAGGCGAAAGAGTATGCCGTTTATTTTATTGTGATCCGGGTAAATCTGGGCAAAAAGGAAAAATAGAGAAGAATCATGTCGAATTAAGGAAGGTTTTTCCAAAATCTATCTTCTTCTCTATTTATTCTCAAGACGATATCGATTTAGCTTTATCTCATATTAATTCTGAACCAAGAGCTTTACTAAATCGAAATTGTCCAGGAGTAGTCGCTAAGGCATTTTTAGATTCAAAGGTAATTAGCCTAAATAATTACCATTTCATAAAGCCAGATGAAGTGACGTTACATCCTGATTTACTTAAGAAAAAATAATAATTAATTATTGTTCCACAAAGGGTTGGAGAAATTGGAGTTTACATTTTTATAAAGAAATTTAAAATGGCTCCTCTTCTTTTCTTATTGCCTAAATCATTATTACTTAAGCACATTTATTGTATAAATTGATGATTAAAAAGTCTAATAAAAAGGTCATGTCCAAATATTTCTATAGAAACTATCCTAAAATTTTAATTTCCTAGATTTTTGGAGATGACTATTTTATTTAAGC
>Ga0256404_1012059_pt1 | contig 11356 bp, 7 predicted proteins | sample RumenRJG_01DNA_FD_185990 | JGI IMG/M metagenome (GOLD analysis project Ga0256404, IMG submission 185990) | Bovine rumen microbial communities from Lethbridge, Alberta, Canada - RJG_01 | ecosystem: Host-associated > Mammals > Digestive system > Stomach > Rumen | place: Canada: Alberta | collected... | reverse complement strand
GAATTTGAAACTATTCTTGCTGAGGGACTTCCCTCGAATGAGGAGTCTGCGGCTCCGGATTATATAGAAAAGGCTTATAACACATATACCTATGATGAGCTTAAGACACTTCAGAAGAATTTCCCGCTGACTGATATTCTGGACGCTCTTGAGGTACCGAAGTCTGATACATATGTGGTGCCTTCTCCTGAGTGGCTGAATAAACTCAGTGAAGTATATACAGAGGAGAATGTGGAGGGTATCAGAAATTATCTTCTTGTACATTATGTTGCCGGACTTCAGAATGCCCTTGACCGTGAATGCTATGAAAAAAATACTGATATAGTGAACAGCTTCTACGGTTCATCAGGCTATCAGACAGATGAGGAGATAGGTCTGGGATTGATAGATTCAATTGTAAGCCCCTGTATGGACCATGTATATATAGATAAGTACTGTACTCCTGAAATGCGTCAGGAGATAACAGATATTGTAAATGAGTTCAGGGACTATTACCGTGAAATGCTTCAGAGTGAGGACTGGCTTTCTGATGATACCAAGAACAAGGCCATAGAAAAGCTGGATGCTATGAAGATAAATTCGCTCTATTCAGATTATCGTGAGGATTATTCCGACCTGGATATCAAGGAAGGGGATCAGCTCAGCGATATCCTGCTTACAATAAGCAAATATTCCACAGCCCGCAGTATCAGCAAGCTAAATAAGCCTGTTGAGGAAGATAAGTTCTATAAGATCTCAACAAGGCAGGTCAATGCGTTTTATGATCCCGCTGATAATTCTATAAACATCCTCAGCGGAATAATCCAGGGAACCTATGCACTGGATCAGGGTTATGAGCATGATCTTGGTACTCTCGGCTGGGTCATAGGTCATGAGATGACCCATGCATTTGACTCCAACGGCTCAAAGTACGATAAGAACGGCGAGTACAAGGACTGGTGGACACCTGAGGATTATAAGGCCTATGAAGAGCGTACCCAGAAACTCAAGGACTATGTCGGAAAGATAATCCCATTTGAGGGACAGTCTGCTGTGAACGGAGAGATAGTCAACGGAGAAATGGCTGCGGATATCACTTCCGTAAAGGCAGCACTTTTCATCGCAGAGAAACACAGCGGTTTTGACTACGATGTATATTTCAGAGCACTCGCAGATGCAATGGCAGATACAGCTCTTGCAGAGATAGCAGGAATGACAAATTCCTATGATGAACATCCTCTTAGCAACATAAGAGTTAATGTTTCAGTACAGCAGAGCGACAAATTCATGGAATGCTATGGAGTAGAAGAGGGCGACGGTATGTATCTCGCTCCCGAAGACAGAGTTTATATCTGGTAATAAAACAGACCGGAAGGGGAGTCTCCTTTAACGGAACGCAAATGCCGGGCCAGACTTTTTGGCCTGGCAGCGTTATTTCACGTTAAACAGATTTTTCATGTTCCGGTCTGTTATTTTATTCACTATTTCTGCATTTTGTCCACCTTTAATAGAAATTGTGGGTTTACAAAAAGAATTTATTAAATTATAATGAATATGACCAATTACGTGAACCAATATCTATTTTTTTAACAGGGGGAATTAAAATGACAATTACACGTAAAATCAGATCTGTACTGGCAGGTCTTGTGGCCGGAAGTATGCTTGCAACAGCAGTATACGTTGCTCCTGAGCAGGATCTCGCTCCTCAGTTTGAAGCAAATGCCGCAAGCCTCTGTACGGTCAACACAAACAAATCCTATCAGCGTATCCGTGGATTCGGCGGAATGAATCATCCGGAGTGGCAGAGCTACAACGGCGGAGGTGATATGAAGGAGAGCGAAGTAAATACTGCATTCGGAAATGGTGCTAATCAGCTTGGTCTCACTATTCTCCGTATCTTCGTAAGCGACGACAGCAATGCGTGGAAGAATGCTATCCCGACTGCCAAGAGAGCACAGGCACTGGGTGCTACAGTATTCGCAACACCTTGGAATCCGCCTGCAAGTATGCGCCACAATGGTTCAGGCGGCGCAAACGGCGGTAAATATGTACTCAATGACAATGCTGAGGCACAGTATGCAACTCACCTCAACAACTTTGTAAAGTACTGCGAAGGACAGGGCATCAACCTCTACTCCATATCAGTACAGAATGAGCCTGACTACGCTGAGGACTGGACAGCATGGACACCTGACCGTACAACTAACTTTATCGCAAATTATGGTCAGGCTGTTAAGGCAGGCACAAATGTAAAGCTTATGTCTCCTGAGAGCTTCCAGTATGGTCCTGAAAGCTGGGGATACGGCAAGAACTACTATAAGAAGATAATACAGAATGCTAAGGCTTTCGCTAACTGCGATCTCTTCGGAACTCATTTCTACGGTACATCCCGTGATTCAATGGATTATCCTACTGTTGAGAACTCCGGCAAGGAGATATGGATGACAGAGGTTTACGTTCCGGATTCAAAGGCAAATTCAGCAAACAACTGGCCGGATGCTATCAAGGTAGCTCAGAATATCCACGATGGTCTTGTTGTAGGAAATATGAGCGCCTATGTATGGTGGTATATCCGCAGAAGCTACGGTCTCATCACAGAGGACGGAAAGCCTAGTAAGCGTGGATATATGATGGCTCAGTATTCAAAATTCATCCGCCCCGGCGATGTTCGTATAGACGTTACTGAGCAGCCTGAAAAGGGTGTTTATGTATCAGCTTACAAGCACAGCGATACTCAGATCGAAGTAGTTGCTGTAAACAACGGTGGTTCAGACTATTCACAGCAGTTCTCCGTAAGCGGCAGAACTATCACTGATATCGACAGATACAGAACTACAGGCAGCGAGAATCTGGCTCTTACACAGAATCTCGACCATGATACATCAACATTCTGGGCACAGCTCCCTTCAAACAGTGTATCAACATTCGTTATCACTCTTGAAAGCGATGGCAAGGACGTTCCCGATGATCCCGATCAGCCTATAGTCCGTGAACCCATAAAGCCCGATTCAAACGGTTATTACTACCATGATACATTTGAAGGCGATACCTGCGAATGGGTGGCAAGAGGTTCCTCATCAGTAACTCTCAGCGGCAGAAATCCCTATAAGGATAAGGAAGCTCTCCTCATCCAGGAAAGAGCAAGTGCATGGAACGGCGCTCAGAAGACTCTCGATTCCCTCACATTCAAGGCAGGAGAGGAGTACAGCTTCAGCGTTTGTGCTTCATTCCTCGACAGCGAAGAATCACAGCAGAATCTGATGCTCTCACTCCAGTACAAGGATTCCGAAGGAACTACACAGTACGGACATATCGCACAGGCAAATGCTGTAAAGGGCAGCTTTGTTCAGCTTGCCAACACAAATTATAAGATACCTGCCGGAGCAACAGATCTCATACTCTATGTTGAGACAGAGTCCGGTACTGATAATATTTATATCGATGAGGCTATCGTTGCCGTAAAGGGAACAAAGATCGAAGGCCCTGCAGAGGTAAAGTTCACTCTCGGAGATGTTGACAATGACGGCATTATCAATGGATTTGATCTGGCTCTCCTCAGAAGCGGACTTATCGATGGTTTCGACGGCACAGCTGCTCTTGCAGCAGATGTTAACCAGAACGGCAAGGCTGATATCGCTGATGCAGTTATGCTCCAGCAGTTCCTTCTCGGAAACATAAAGAACTTCAGCAAGGATACAACTATTACCGATCCTGACAATGATGAAGAAAATACCAATACTTTATCAATGTCAGAATTCACAAAGAAGATCCAGTCTCAGATGGTTGAGAACGAGCCCAGTGACTCCCACAATGAAAAGTCAGGAGTACAGTATGGTACAATAAAGAGCGGTACATACTATTCAACTACCTGTAACCGCAACAAGCCCTATAACATTCTTCTTCCCGCAAACTATGACACAAACAAGAAGTACCCTGTACTCTATGTTATGCACGGTTATTGGGAGAACCAGGACAGAATGATAATCATGGGAAATAACCCTATGGCTACACGCCAGATAATCGGCAATGCTATTGCCGAGGGAGCAGCTAAAGATATGATCGTTGTTTTCCCGTACATCTATTCCAGCGCAACTCAGGATAGCTGTTCAGCTATGGATGATGCTAACAATGCAGCTTACGATAACTTCATCAATGACCTTGTAAAGGATCTTATGCCCCATATCGAGAAGACATACAGCGTTAAGACAGGCAGAGAAAATACTGCTATCACCGGCTTCTCAATGGGCGGCAGAGAGTCTCTTCTCATTGGAATGAAGCGCCCTGACCTCTTCGGATACGTTGGTGCTATCTGCCCCGCTCCCGGAGTTACAGGTGCTTTTAAGTGGGACAGCGAGGAAGTGGCTCCTCACCTCCTGATGATAACAGCAGGCGGCAATGACCAGACAGTCTATAATATCCCCAGCGGATATGACGAAAGCTTCACTAAGAATAACGTTCCCCATATCTGGCATTATGTCAAGAACGGTTATCACGGTGATAATTCTATCCACGCTCACCTTTACAACTTTGTAAGAGCTGTTTTTCAGGCTTGATCTCCCTCTCTCTTTAAGCCTGATTACTTGCCGGACTCATCCGGCAGGACATATAATGTACCAGAGACCCATGCGTATGCATGGGTTTTTGGTTTATAGTGGGGATTGACAGCATTATTTTTTTGTGCTGCAATACAGTTAAAGTAAGCCGTGAGGAGTATGACCATTGGAGGTACAGGTATCCGAGGGCGGAGGCGGAGAGGAATGGAGCTGAACTCAAGGCAATGAAAGAGGTTCACAAAGCTATAAATACAAAAGAGCTATCCGATTCAAATACGAATCAGATAGCTCTTATTTTTTAAACAGAAATTTTATTACTGTTGCCGATGATAGAGAAATGTTGCCGCTTTTATTATGATAAAAACAGGAATAATGCTTTATACTGCTTTTGAGGCATTGCTTTTAGCGGTACCCTCTTGCGGTGCCCGGAATCTGCGGCGCTTTCGCTTGCATATTCCGACCGCTGCGCAATAATTCCCTTGCTGTATCTGCCGCTGGCAGCGCTTCGGGAATTATTCCCACTCCCCAGATTTCACCCAATACTAAACAAATTTGCTTAGGCGATTTGTGCTGTGGTATCTCAGTTATACATTTTGCTCTGTATAATAATGCCCACTGATGCCGAGTTATCATTTTTTTAGCGCCATGATAACCAAAACCAGCGACTTATAGGAGAATATGTGCCCGGTGGCTTGCTCCTTAGTTGGTATTATAGCGCAAATTGGGGCGGTTGTCAAGAGGGGATTATCCAACTTCGTATGGCTGTATTTTTTTCATGAGCATCGTATTTGTCATGTTACACCTGTTTTCAAATCTCATGCAGAAATCCAATGGATTAACATTTTGTAGTATACTCTTTTCAAATATATCCCTTGTAAATTTTATGGAGTACACATACTCATCATTTATTTCTCCTGCCTTATTTCTTCGCTGAGTATATCCTGAGATTGTAATGTTATGGATAGCTGGGCTAACGTTAAATATGTTGGCAGAAATGAAAATGGCAAGCCCAAATACAAGATTGACATACTCCTGCTTTAATGTAGCTTGTGTTTTCTTCTTCTCTTTGAGATTTCCACTTGCTAATTTAACAATCTCATTTTCAGGTATATCTTCAATTTCTGGAAGATCAACATCAAGATACATAGTGTTTTGATCTAAACGCCATTCATAATCTACGTTAATTTCAACAGGTAGCTCACATTCTTCTATCCATGATTCTACGGCATCGCTAACGACTTCATCTTCACCGCAGATAAGATCATTCATATACTGCTTATTAGCATTAAACTCTGCGTTATATCGTTCGGTTTCTTCGGCAGCGTGCTTTTCTTCATCTGCGTCAAACTGTGCTTTTTCCGCAGTCCATTTAGCAATTTCAGTTGAAATCCTTGATTGGAGGTTTTGTTCAATATACTCCTTCCTTAGTTTTCCAACCTTAAACAGGCTGCCTGTTACAGTTTCTTTGGCTTCTGATTTAAGCAATTCCCTAACAGATGCTTCAGAAGGACAAGGAATATTGTACTCTTTTCGAGTGTAAACAGGCGGTCTTAAACTGTTAAGAACTTGCATATATTGTTCAAGTCTGTCAACTTGCGGAGATTGCTTATATATCTCTATGAACTTATCGTTTTCTGCCTTTGCTTCGTTGTACATCTCGTCCAACTTCTGCTGGCGTTGAATTTCAAGGTTTTGTACCATACTCTTATAAGAGTCGGTAGATTTAATTTTTCTCACGACAGAAGGATCCGTTATGAGCATTTCTCTCTTATCTCTCAGCTCGATTTTTCCGTCATCAGTCATAATTACATGAACCTGACTCGGGAGTGTCACCGTTGAGCGTCCTGAACTTCTGCTGGAGGAACGTCCTCTGGAAGAAGAACTCTTATGTGATTTATGATGACTTGATAAACTTGTACTATATGACAATCCAGTTCCAGGAATACCAAAGGTAGCTCGTGATCTTTTCCCCATGGTCACAGAATGACCACGCCCACCGAGAGATAGGCTTGCACCAGACTTTGAAAAGTTGACCTTTACTCCTTTGCATATCTTTACAGATTTTCTAAATCGGAATCCCATATTACGTCCTCCTTATCTCCGTATTATCAATCGGTTTTAATCATAAGTTCATAGCCCTTTGTGTCGTTTCCAAGAACCAAAAGCCCAAGTTCACCATAATAGTATCCATTAGCTTCTTTCCGCTCTTTAACATAATCAACGGCTTCTATTACCTTTTCATCAGAAATAGCAGGATCCAGTAATGGTGAAGCGTACTTGATAAGGTCGATGCACTGATCTAAGGTAATCCCGTCAGAGTAAACTCTTATATCTATTCTGCCAGAATAACTCTTTGTAGCTACTATATCAACTATTTTATCACTATAATTATAGGATTTTCCGACTGCATCTTTATATGCTCCAAGTCGGAATTCTGTTCTATAATGTCCACTTTCTTTGTTTGATACAACAAAGTCTTCTGCAAAAACCAACTTATTATCAGAGGACGAATTGAACTTTTCAACCAAAGAATCTATAGCACCTTCTTGAGTTGCTGGATCAAGGGTGCCATTTTCAGTGATGTCTGTTAAGTCTTGTTGTGGCTCTGTTTCAGTTAACGAAGGGATACTTTCAGTTGTTGAGTCTACTTTTGTGGTTTGGGGTTCAATTGTGGTTGTGCTTTCAACATCAGTTTCATGTACTACAGAGGGCGTATTATCGCCAACTTTTTGTGAAGTAGAGTTGTTATCTTTTGTTCCTCTTCCTGCTAAAGCGACAATGAGGTATATTATCCAAGCTGCTGCTATGATTCCATACTTCAGCTTTTTATCAAGAGTTTTATTCCTAAGCAAAAGAATTGTGAGCGGAACGGGGAAAATGAATATCCATCCGAGAACCCATAGCCAAGTGCGTTTTTTCTTCGGTTGCTGATTAGGATTAAAGTTGATACTCTGACCACTGTTTGGAACTCTTAATTCAGACTGCGCACGTTGTCTTCCTTTCTCAAACTGATAGCCAGCTTCCTCTGCATTATCATATTGTACATGGTGAACTTCATCGTCTATAAAAAGATTATTGCCACAGTAATTGCAAGTCAAATTTTTCTTATCAGCATCGACTTGCAGGGAAGCTCCGCAATTCGGACATACCATATTAACAATTTTCATATTTTCTCACCTCAAAATCGTTAGTGAAATTGTGCGATATACTAATTTAATTATACTCAAAAGTTGGTTATTTGTCAATAAAGCACATAGCTTTTTGGCTGTTTGCACAATTGCACATATTGCTATTTATTTAATATTCTGCCATGAACGATTGAAATCAGCGAACTTTCATTTACTGAAATATTTTGTCGCAAATCTTTCTTGTATAGAATTTATTATAACACAATCTATCGAATTTAGCAAGTATAATCGGATATAATATTCCAAATATGAAACTTGGAGGTGAGGGCAAGTGTATGATCTCGGTGCTTTGATAAGATCATTACGCAAGGAACGAAAAATAACGCAGAAGAAGCTCGGAGAAATGCTCGATGTTACCGAGGGCACTATCAGCAAATATGAAGCTAATACCATGACACCGCCATTTGAGACACTTCGCTCTATCGCCAGCATCTTCAATGTTTCAATGGACACCCTCTGCGGTATGAAGCATCAGGGTACGCTCTCTACTCACGGACTGACCGAAGCACAGACCGAGACTGTCAAAGCCCTGGTCGATGCTTATCGTATCAAAAACGCTCAGACGGGCAGGCAGCTCACGCAGGAGCAGTATGCTGTTCTGGGGAAAATCACAGCCGAGCTGACAAAATAAAGCCGAAGGACTCACGCAGAATCCTTCGGCTTGTTGTTTATGGGGAGATCACGGCATCACACATACACCATAGCCGCATACACAGGATCTCTGGCAATCAGGCGATCCATATTCTCCAGACCTCTCGCTTTTGCAAGATCACCGACCGCAACAGCTCTGAGATACTCTGTATCATTTTCAAGCATCATTCCGACTTGGCGCTCAATTGCTTCCGCAACGGAACGGTCAAGCTCGGTCAGGTAGCTGAGTATCGTGCCGTCGTTGACAAGCTTTTTCAGCCTTGCAGGACGGTACTCCGCTGAATAGTGCAGATGATACTTGATGTGGTCGGAGCTGAATGTTGTCACGCTCGGCTCGGCATCGGGTGTGTTGTGGGTGACGGTCAGTGCATCGGTGTCAAGCACCCATACGGGCTTGCTCTTGCCGCACACCTGAACCTTGTCTTTGCTTCTGATGATCATAATAATTCCTCCTGTTATTCCAGTCCCCACGACTTTTTCTTTCTGGTGGTGGATTGCTGTACTTCCTGTTCACGCTGATTGTGGATATACTTCTGTGCCTGCTTGACCTCAGCGTACTTCTGCGGTTCCAAGCGTTTCAGCAGGCTCACGAACTCCGTCAGGTCATCGACCTCAGCTTGTAGAGAAGAAACATCACGGCGCAGCTCCGAGCATTCTCCAGAACTCTGTTTTAGACGCTGACGCACATCTTCCGTTTCTTTCAGGCTCCTGTCAAGCCGTTCACGCAGAGCGTAAACCGTATCGCCGGACTTGTGGGTGCTGTCACTGAGCTTCTTCATGATCTTGCTCAGGCGCTGTGCCTTGGAGATGATCTCGTCCGAATGCTTCATGATAGACAGCTTTCCGTCAAGCAGACTTGTTAGCTCTCTGCAAAGCTGTTCGCACTCGTCCTCGAACTGAAACTCCTTTTCATAGTTGGGAATGTAGTTGAGTATCGCCTTGACCTGTGCTGACTTTTCTTCGATCTGCTGATCGAGCTTTTCACTCTCCGAGCGTTTCTCAGAAAGCTCCGCTTCTGCCTGAGCATTCTGCACCGCCAACTCGTCAGCCTGCCTGCGCTTCTCTTTATACTCAGGTATCTCCAACGTCCCTCTCGCCTTTTCGGGAGCAAGGGGCTGGATACCGTGTTCAAGGCAGATTTTGTTCAGCACTTCTACCTCGGCAGCTCGCCAACGAGCAATAGCCTGCTTGCCTTCACCGAAGCCCATTTCTTTCAGAGCCTGGGCAATACCGTTCTGAACGTCCTGACCTCGCTTGTAATGACCGACAGGAATGTAGTCGATGTGCAAATGGGGAGTCGCCTCGTCCATGTGCAGGACGGCGTTAAAAACGTAAAAGTTCGGATTGCGCTTCCGGAAATCTTCCATGTACTCTTTCAGGCAGTCAGCCACAAGCTGAAAGTCCTCAGTGCCGTAACCCGAATCCTCACGCTTACCGATCTGCACAACATCCTCATAAAAGCTCTTGCGTTTGTCGGCGGCAGTGCGGACAGTGTTGCAGGGTTTTACACCAAAAAGGTGTTCGTAGTAGCTGCCGTGAACCTTGCGGTCATTACGCTTTTGCTTGGCATTGTAACGCTCGGTGGATTCAGCAAAAAGCTGCTCGTAGGCTTCACCAATCGGCTGACGCACGAAGGTGATGTTTTGCGGAGTGCGGAGCGGATCAACATTGTCCGCCATGAACTCTCTATTGTTGTGAGCCAGAGAACCCTTTCCCTGACCGAATGAAATTCTTTTTTCTTTCAATTTATTGACCTCTCTTTTTCATTGGATTTACTTCTCTATCTCTACGAAATCCAATACAAAAATCATAGGCATCAACTCCTTTCTTGACCGCTAAGGCGGAAGGGCTATCGCCAGTCCTGACGGACAAATTTTTCCTAAACGACACAAGAGATGGTCGCAGGAAAAAAGCTGCGGAGCAGCGATTACAAGGGGCAGAGTGCCGCTTGTAACTCCGTAGTACTTGCGGCAGCATCAGACCGCCACAAGAACTACTCCGCCCTGCGGGGCTATCCCTTACGGGAGAAGAACGGCTGTCGGAGCAGCCGAAAATGTGGGCGCATTTATTCAGAAATCCGCATTACAAAATTTCAGAATTGCGATTCTGAAAACTGCAAAATCAGAACGGCGGCTCCTCCTCGACATCGAGAGTTTCGAGCAGATATTCTATCTCTTTTTCATAGAGATAGCTCTCATAACCGTCAAGGTAGTGAATGTTGCGAGCGATAGCTTCACGCACATCAAGACCGCTTCTTTCTTCAAGCAGTGAAGTCAGCACTTTTACCTTTTCCATATCAGGCATTTTTCACACCCCCTTCCTCTAAAAATCCATCGTGTTGTTTCTGCGTCGATGTGCGTCGGTGGTGACGATGTTTTAGACACCGTTCAAACCATCGACGCATCGACGCACATCGTCACGCTAAAGCATTGTCGATCATCTGCTGATATGCTCGGTCATAATCTTCACCTGCAATATCATCAACCGTGTCGGCGCTGATGATGATCTCTCCCTTAACGGCAGGAACACCATCTGCACGTTTTTCGGTTTCTTCTTCTGTGGGTTCAGGCGAGATCACGATCGGGTGATCAGCATCGTAGCGGAGCTGAATCAGCTTTGCCTTGTGTGTCCGCTTATTGCTGTACTGCACGAAGTACATATTGTACAGCTTTCCTGCGTTGACATTCAGTTTCAGCGACAGAGCATTCGGCTTGATGTCAAGCTCCAGCTTTTCGATAAGTTCGGTAGCCGTACCCTCCCAAGTCGGATTGTCCGCATTGACGAAATTGCCGATTGCTTCAAGCACAGGTTCAGGCGGTTCAGTGTATTCGGGCGACTTCTCTCCGCTCAGTTCCCAACACAGCGTTTCTTTGTTTCGGGAGAGCATGAACTTCTTGTCCGGCTGATCTCTGCCCGATACCTCAATCGTCGCATCACCGTCGGAACGCTTATTCTTGTACATAATAAACGCTCCGTCCGCAGCAC
>Ga0256404_1012058_pt1 | contig 11357 bp, 10 predicted proteins | sample RumenRJG_01DNA_FD_185990 | JGI IMG/M metagenome (GOLD analysis project Ga0256404, IMG submission 185990) | Bovine rumen microbial communities from Lethbridge, Alberta, Canada - RJG_01 | ecosystem: Host-associated > Mammals > Digestive system > Stomach > Rumen | place: Canada: Alberta | collected... | reverse complement strand
CACCTAGGGTATAGCAAAATATGAACAACGGCGTTATAACGAGGAAATCCTGTCCACCGCTCTCAACGGGGCAGAATCGTTTACTAAGGGGCAACTATTGCGCATCTCCGCCTCGTTGAAACGCCAATCAGTATATTTTGCCTGTGGCAAAATATGAACAACGGCGTTATAATAAGAATCGATATACTTTTAGAAGGAGTTTTCGCATGCAGAAAATAGCTATATATGGAAAAGGCGGCATCGGCAAATCGACTGTCACGAGCAATCTGGCCGCCGCTCTGGCTGTATTGGGGAAACGCGTCATCCAGATTGGCTGCGATCCCAAAGCCGACTCCACGATCAACCTGCTGAACGGCCAACCGCTGACCTCGGTCATGGGCTATATCCGCGAGCATGACCGGGAACCGGAATCACTGGATGAGATATCGCGAACCGGCTTCGGCGGCGTGCTCTGTATCGAGACCGGCGGCCCGACGCCGGGACTTGGCTGTGCCGGTCGCGGCATCATCGCCACGTTCGGCCTGCTGGAGGAATTAGAGCTCTTCGAAACCTTCAAACCTGACGTCGTCCTCTATGACGTGCTCGGCGACGTCGTCTGCGGCGGCTTTGCCGCGCCGATACGCGAAGGCTACGCTGAGGACGTGCTCATCGTGACCTCAGGCGAAAAGATGGCTCTCTACGCCGCCAACAACATAGCTACCGCAGTAGAGAATTTCGCGGACCGTGGCTATGCGAAACTGCGCGGCGTAGTGCTGAACCGCCGCAACGTCCCCGACGAAGAGCAGAAAGTCACAGCCTTTGCAACGGAAAAGCACATTCCCGTAGTTGCCGATATCCCTCGCAGCGATGATATCAACATAGCAGAGGAAAAGGGACAGACTGTCATCGAAGACGACCGCTCGCTGCCTGTCAGTCAGAAATTCCTCGATCTGGCAGCGACATTGCTGGAAGCAAAGGCGGATAGCGATGAACACTGACGTATATAGCATAACTGCGGCCGATCTGGCAGCAGGGGCAGCCCAAGGGCTGCCGGACGAGCTGCGCACCGACACGCATCTGATATACAACTCCCCCGGCTCCCTGGATTTTAACTCGCCGGGTGCCAGCAGCTTCGGCGTGAAGCGCGCAGCTCTGGCCATCCCCGGCAGTATCATGCTGCTTATATCGCCGGCCTGCTGCGGCCGCAATACGGCGGCACTCTCCGGCCCCCGCTATGCGGACCGTTGTGCCTATCTGGAGCTCGATGAAAATGATATAGTAACCGGTAAACATCTGGCCAAGATACCAGCTGCCGTAGCTGCCTTCGTCGCCAGCCGCCCGACACCGCCCAGTGCCGTATCCCTGTGCATCACCTGTGTCGATGCCCTGCTCGGCACCGATATGGAGCGCGTCGCCCGCCGCTGCGCCGAGCGGGTGCATCTGCCGGTAATCCCCTGCTATATGTATGCCTTGACGCGCGAGAGCAATCTGCCGCCTATGGTTTACGTACGTGAATCGATTTACAAGCAGCTGCAGCCACGCCGCAAAGACAGCCGGGCGGTAAACATCCTCGGATTTTTCACGGAGCTGGCCCCGGACTGCGAGCTTTTCGAGCTGCTGCGCAGCATTGGGATCAGGCATGTCCGCAGTCTCGCCGGTTGCCGCACCTATGCCGAGTTCGAGCAGCTCGCTGAGGCGAACTTCAACCTGCTCCTGACCGGCGAGGTCCGTTCCTCCGCCGCCTGGATGGAGCGCGAGCTGCATATCCCGGCAATCGAGTTGAAACGCGTCTACAGCCTGGCTCAGGTAGACAACCAATATAAAGGTTTGGGCCATGTCCTCGGTACAGGATTCGCTACGGAGCGCTATCGCGCAGAGGCAGAGCGGGCCATAGCGGCCCTGACCCGGCTGCTGGCCAGCCGGAACAAGAAACCACGGCTGGCCGTCGGCAGCCAGCTCAATGCGGATCCGTTCGAGTTGTCCGCCAGCCTCATTGCCACTGGTCTGGATGTAGACGAGATATTCGGCATTCCGCAGCCAGAGGATTCTTTCTATATAAAGAAGATTGCTGCCGCCAGCCCGGCAACTCGCATATACACGGCTCTATCCCCCAGCATGCTGAATTTCGATCGCGAACACAGCGATATTACGCTGGCCATGGGCACGGATGCCATCTATTACCATCCTCAGGCCATCCCGCTGAGCTGGAACGACGAGGCCCAGCCCTTCGGCTATCAGGGAATAGCGCTGCTGTATAAGAAGCTGCGGGAGGCATTGACCAATGAGTGATACACATATCAAAGGACTGCGGCTCTATCTGCCGCCCTTCGCTCCTGACACTGCCGGAGCAGCGAGCGTCGCATTTCCAACTGGCGGGCTCACAGTCATCATAGATGCCGGCGGCTGTGCGGGCAATATCTGCGGATTCGATGAGCCCCGCTGGCAGACCGATACCTCGGCTGTCATGAGTGCCGGGCTGCGCGATATGGATGCCATCATGGGACGCGACGACCGCCTGCTGGATAAGATTGAGCGCGCGCTGAGCCAGATAGCAGCCACCCATATCACCCTCATCAGCACGCCGGTCCCTGCCGTCATCGGCACCGATCTGCATGCATTGCGGCGTCTGCTGACCAGGCGCTGCGGTCTGCCGGTGGCTATAGCAGCCAGCGATGGCACACATGCCTACGATCAGGGAGCTTCTCAAGCTTATCTGGGACTGCTGGAAGCTCTGCTGGAGCCGGACACCGCCAAGCTGCCTGCCAGTGTCGGTATCTGGGGGGCCACGCCGCTCGATATCACACGCCCGGACGCAGATCAGTTGCGACACCAGCTGCGCATCAGCGGCTGCCAGCATGTCTTCCTCTATGGCCTGGACCATGGGGCGGAGCCATATAAAGCTGCTGCCGCCGTAGAGCGCAACATCGTCATCGCTCCCTCCGGTCTGGCGCCGGCCCGCTATCTGCAGCAGCACTATCATATCCCCTTTACCGCCTGCCATCCGCTGGCGGCACAGCAGCTGGAGACCATGCTGGCAACCACCACGGACGCCCTGCCTGCTGCCGGACAGCGCGTACTGATCCTGCACCAGCAGATGGCTGCCAACGCTATGCGTCAGGCAATCCGGCAACGTCTGGGCCACGAAGCGCCGCAAATCAATTGCGCGACATTCTTCGCCCAGGATGAAACCTACTGCGAGCCTGGCGACGCAAAGTTCACGGAGGAATTCGAATTCCCGGAATGGGTGGCTGAAAACACTCCTGATCTCATAATAGCAGACAAGATTTACCAGCGCGCCCTCCCCTCCTGGCACGGCATTTTCCTTGATTACCCGCATTTCGCCGTATCCGGCGAGCGCTGAAGATACGAGAAAAGAGTTGATGGCATGATATTGCTCCACAGCAAAGTATACGGTATCGTACAGGGAGTGGGATTCCGCCCCTTCATCGCGCGGCTGGCTCAGAAATACGCCGTGAACGGCAGTGTCTGCAACAAAGGGCCCTATGTTGAGCTCTATATCGCAGGTGCCGAGTCAGACTGCAGAGCCCTGCTGGACGAGATGGAGTCTCAGCCGCCCGAGCGCGCTACCATATTGAAAGTCGACACCGATGCGCTGACACCGGCTGACAACGACTATCAGACTTTCACCGACTTCCAGATCATCGACAGCGCCCGAGAGCGAGGGGCCATATTCGTCTCGCCTGACATAGCGACCTGCGATAAATGCCGGGCCGAGCTCTACGATCCGCACAACCGCCGCTACCTGCATCCCTTCATAAACTGCACAGCCTGCGGGCCGCGCCTGACCATCCTCGAAGCCATGCCCTACGACCGCGAGCGGACCAGCATGCGCGAGTTCCCGATGTGCGAAGCCTGCCATACCGAGTACACGACACCTGACGACCGTCGCTATGATGCCCAGCCGGTCTGCTGCAATGACTGCGGTCCCGAGGTCTATCTGCTCGACGGTTCGCTGCGCGGCGGCGCTGCCATCACGGCCATCCGCCAGGCCATCATCGACGGTCAGATCGTAGCGATAAAGGGCATCGGCGGCTTTCATCTGGCCTGCGATGCCAGCAATGACGCGGCCGTACGGCTGCTGCGCCAGCGCAAGAACCGGCCGTTCAAACCCTTTGCCCTGATGATGCGCGACATGGCGGCTGTACGCCGCGAATGCCGCATCGAGCCCGGTCAGGAGGCTCTGCTCACGGGGCATCAGAAGCCCATACTGCTCCTGCATCGGCGCGATTCCCTTTCCCCGGATACAGACGCATCATCCCAACGTCTGGCCGACAGCGTCGCGCCCGGCAATCCGCGCATCGGCGTCATGCTGCCCTATGCGCCGGTGCAAATGCTCCTGTTTGACTACCCTGACGGACTGAATGACCGCATGCCCGATATGCTGGTCATGACGAGCGGCAATCCGCACGGAGCGCCGATCTGCCGCGATGACGAGCAGGTCCGGTCCGCACTGGCCGGCCGCATCGCGGACATGGTATTGTCACATAACCGCCGCATACGCCTGCGGGCCGATGACACGGTGACCGACTGGTATCGCGGCGCCCCCTATATGATACGCCGCAGCCGCGGCTTCGCACCGCTGCCGGTCATGCTCTCCGGGGATTGGCACGGCCAGGTGCTCGGCATCGGCGGCGAGCTGAAGAACACCTTCTGCCTCGGCCATGACGATCTGCTCTATCCCTCGCCCTATGTCGGCGATATGAGCGATCTGCGCACCGTGCAGGCGCTGAAGGAGTCCATCCACCTCATGGCGGAGCTTCTCGAGATAAAGCCGGAACTCATAGCCTGCGACCTGCATCCCGGCTATATCACGACGCAGGTCGCCGAGTCACTCGAGCTGCCCCTGATGAAGGTACAGCATCACTACGCTCATATCCTGAGCTGCATGGCGGAAAATGACTACCCCGTCGAGGCTGAGCCCGTCATCGGCCTGAGCCTCGATGGGACCGGCTACGGACTCGATGGCACGATATGGGGTGGCGAGATACTGCTCTGCAGCTACACCGGGTTCCAACGTCTCGGCCATATCACGCCGTTCCCCCAGGCCGGCGGCGACAAAGCCTCCCGCGAAGGCTGGCGCATAGCCGCCGCGCAGATATACGCGCTGACTGCAGACAGAGAGCAGGCCACGGATATCATAAAGAAGCTCGCGCTCACGGATGAGCAGGGCTGCCGCGCCATCGCCTTCATGCTGGACAAGAACCTCAACACCATCACGAGCACGAGCATGGGACGCCTGTTCGACAGCATCAGCGCGGTTCTCGGCATACGCCGGGCCTCATCGTTCGAGGGGGAGGCCGCCAATTATCTCGAATTCGCTGCCGAAAAATACCTGCAGCAGCAGGGACATGCACCTGACGACTACGGCGAGCCATGGGAGCCGCCGACCCTGCCGGACTGGCTCCCCGCTGCTGCGGACTCTGCCCCCGGGACCGACCTCCCCACGGACAAACTTTTCCGCTATATACTTGAGCGTCAGCTGACGGGCTGCCCGGCCGGCGAATCCGCCTATATATTCCACTACGCCCTGGCCCGGATGCTGACGGCTGCCGCCGCATCTGCCAGCCAGAGCACCGGCAGTCATACCGTGGCCCTGTCCGGCGGCGTCTGGCAGAACCATCTGCTGCTGCAGCTGACGGAACCCATGCTGACCGCAGCCGGACTGAAGGTACTGCGTCACAGCCAGATACCGCCTAATGATGGCGGGATCTGCCTCGGTCAGGCTGTGGCCGCTCTTTGCCGGCTGAATGACATCCATTGACATAGAAACGATCTAAGAGATAAAGGAGAGCAATTCATCATGTGTGTAGGACTTCCTGCCAAAGTTGTAAAAATACAGAATGGCACCGCGCTCGTCGATGCCTCGGGGGCTCGCCGCGAGGTATCCGCCGAACTGCTGGACGATGTGGATCCGGGCGACTACGTCATGGTCCATGCCGGCATCGCCATCGCCAAGATAGACGAAAATGACGACGACGAAACCGCCCGTCTCCTGGAAAATATATAACAAGGGTTTGATATCAATGACACCTGAACAGAAAGAAAAGCTTCAAAAAGCCAAAGACCTCATAACCTCGTATCGCGGTCCCCGCATACGCATCATGGAAGTCTGCGGCACGCACACCCATGAGATATTCCGCCTCGGCCTGCGCCAGCTGCTGCCGCCCGACATAACGCTCATATCCGGTCCCGGTTGCCCGGTCTGCGTCACCCCGACCACCTTCATCGATGAGGCGCTCTGGCTGGCCCTGGCTGCTGACGGTCCCCGGGCCACGATCTGCACCTTCGGCGATCTCATCCGCGTCCCCGGCACCACGGCCTCCCTGGCCACTGCCCGCGCAGAGGGCGCAAAAATTCAGATCGTATATACGCCGCTCGATGCCGCGGAGTATGCCCACGCCCATCCGGAAGAAACCGTCGTATTCCTCTCCGTCGGCTTCGAGACCACGGTTCCCTCGAGCTGCCTGGCTCTGCAGCGGGCTCAGGAATACGGCTGCACGAATTTCACGCTGCTCACAGCCAACAAGGTCATGCCGCCCGCCTATCGGGCCATGGCCTCGTCCTGTGACGCCTATCTCTACCCCGGCCACGTCTGCGCCATCACCGGCACGAGCATCCCGGAGCAGCTCGTCCACGATGGCATATCCGGCGTCGTGGCAGGCTTCACGGCCGCCGAGCTCCTGACGGCCATAGCCGTCATCGTGAAGCGGGTCCCACTCGGTCAGCCCTTCTTCGTCAACTGCTATCCGCGCGTCGTAAAGCCGGCTGGCAGCCCCAAAGCCATGGCGCTGATTGACAAATATATGCAGCCGGTCGATGCCGAGTGGCGCGAGCTCGGAATCATGCCGGCCAGCGGCCTCGCGCTGCGCCCCGATTATGCCGCCTTCGATGCCCGCAAGCGCTTCCGGATACCGCCGCTCGACGGCCATCCGAATCCCGCCTGCCGCTGCGGCGAGATACTACAGGGACGCTGCACGCCGCCCGAGTGCCCATTATTCGGCAAGACCTGCACGATCGAGCATCCGATCGGCGCCTGCATGGTCTCCCGCGAGGGAACATGCTCGGCTTTTTACCAATATGGCAATTACTGATGATAAATCGAGCCACGCTGCATTGCAGCACGGCTCAGGGAGAATCTTATGCTGAATGATAACGAAAAGGTGACGCTGGCCCATGGAGCCGGCGGAAAAAAGACATCGGAACTCATACACGATATATTCCAGAAACATCTCGGCAACCGCTATTTCACTGCTGATGACGCAGCCGTGCTCGAGCTGGACAGCCGGCACATCGCGGTCACGACGGATGGTTTCATCGTCAGCCCCTGGCAGTTCCCGGGCGGCAACATCGGCGAGCTCTGCATCTGCGGTACGGTCAACGACCTGTCCTGCATGGGGGCCAGGCCGAAATATCTGACCTGTGCCTTTCAGATCGAAGAAGGCACGCCGCTCCGCGACCTCGAGCTCATCGCCAGCTCGATGGCCGAGACGGCAGCCGCAGCCGGTGTCCACATCGTGGCCGGCGATACGAAAGTCGCGGGCAAAGGCCAGGTCGACCACTGCTTCATCACCACGACCGGCATCGGCGAACTGCAGCCCGGACTCTGCCCCAGCGGCAGCCGGGCCGCTGCCGGTGATGCCGTCATCGTCACCGGCGATGTCGGCCGCCACGGCTGTGCCATACTGCTGGCCCGTGGCGACTACGGCATAGATGCCGCGGTCACCAGCGATGCGGCCCCGCTCTGGAGCATCGTCGAGCCTCTGACGAAGATTGCCGCCCCTGAAGACCTGCACACGATGCGCGACGCCACGCGCGGCGGTGTCGGCACCGTCCTCTATGAGATCGCCGGCGAGAGCGGTGTCGGCATCGAGTTGAACAGTGCCGCCATCCCCGTAGATCCGGCTGTACGCGGCACCTGCGATATGCTCGGTCTCGAGCCGCTGTATCTGGCCTGCGAGGGCCGGCTCGTCATATTCACTCCTGCGGAACGCGCCGACGAAGTACTGGCTGTCATCCGTCAGACGGAGCAGGGCCGGGGTGCGGCGCGCATCGGCACGGTCGTCAGCGATCACCCCGGCAAGGTGACAATCAACACCGTGCTGGGCACACAGACGATATTGCCGGCTCCGGGCGGCGAACTGCTGCCCCGTATCTGCTGAGAAGGATTTCATCATGTTACTGCAAATACACGGGGAACCCAGCCCGGCTTCCCGCCATATAAAAGATATAACGGGGCCGGCGTTCTTCCCCCATTCGCTCGAATACTCCGTACCGGCCCGCGGGACCTGGAACATCGTCCATACCGGCATGCTCGTACCGGAATCACACCATATATACATATGTGCTTCGGGCTGTCTCCGTGGCGTCGTCCTGACGGCAGCCGAGATGGGCGCTGACTACCGGCGGCGATTCTCTACCATCGAATTGAAAAGCAAGGACCTCGTCAATACCGATAACGAGCAGCTCATCATCGACGGCATCACGGATATCTTGAATAATCTCGACTACACGCCGCGGTCAGTATTCGTATTTCCGGCCTGCGTCCACCACTTTCTGGGATGCAATCTGCGCTATGTCTACCGCGAGCTGCAGCGCCGCTTTCCCGGCCTGGACTTCGCCGAGTGCTTCATGGACCCCGTCTGTCAGACGAATCCGCGCAACCTGACGCCGGAGGACCGGCTTCGCCGTGCCATCACGCGGCTCTGGGACATCGGGACCATTGAGCCGCGTACGCTTACGCTGTTCAATAGCAACTTCCCCATGGCTGCGTCATCACCTGTCTACGAGATCGCCCGCGCTGCCGGCTGGCAGATCCATGACGCAGCAGCCTGCCAGAGCTATGACGATTTCCGCGCCCTCGGACATGCTGCCGTATTCGCCTATACCAGCCCGATGGGACACCGGGCCGCCCGGGATCTCGGACGCCGCACCGGCCGTCCGGTCATCTACCTGCCCCAGCAGTGGCGCGCTCCTGAGACGACGGCCAGCATCCGACAGCTGCTCACCGCCATGGACCTGACCGCTGCCTCGATGCCGGACACCATGCTGGCCCGCCATCGTGAGGACGCTGCCTCCGGACTGGCCGCGCTGAAAGCCGAAATCGGCTCGCTCCCCATAGCCATAGATTATACTTTCACTCACTGCCTGTTCAGTATGGCCCGGGCTCTCGTCGAGGCCGGACTGAACGTCGTACGCCTCTATGCCGACGCCTGCCTGCCCGAAGAGGCTGAGGATTTCCAATGGCTGCAGCAGCACTGCCCGGATCTGGAGATATATTCTGCCAAGCAGGCCGATATGCGCTTTGCTGTCGATGCGGATGCACTCGCAGCCGCCCGTTCACCTCATCCGCCCCGGCGCATATTGGCGCTCGGGCAAAAAGCCGCCTACTACACGGCCAGTCCTTATTTCGTCAATGTCATAGAGTCCGGCGGTGAATTCGGCCTGACGGGTCTGGCTGTACTGGCCCGGGATATGCGGCAGGCGAGCCGCACGCCCAAGAATCTCGAAAAAACGATCAGCCCGAAAGGCTGGAGAGGACCGTGTGAGCTATGTCTATAAAAAATGACCGGACAGCAGCGCCGCATATGCATACGGCGCAGACTGCCCATATCATCAGTACTTACTCCGCCGACAATTTCGGCGTCTGCTCAGCGCTCTACGAGCTCGGCGGCATGGTCGTCATCCACGACCCCTCCGGCTGCAACTCCACCTATACGACACATGATGAGCCGCGCTGGTTCACGAAACCCAGCCTGTTCTACATCTCCGCCCTGACGGAACAGGATGCCATCATCGGCAACGACCAGCGCATCATCGACGATATCACCGACGCCGCACGTCGGCAGCATCCGCGCTTCATCTGCATCATCCCCTCACAGATCGCCTTCCTGATCGGTACCGATATGAGTGCGATCGCCAAAGTCATCCAGAAAAAGACCGGTATACGCACGTTCACCCTGCCGACCAGCAACATGACCTACTATGAGCGCGGCATAAACCTGGCCCTGAGCTGCCTTGCCGGCTGGTTCACGGATATGCATCCAACCGGCCTGCCGACGAACGACCATCTCGTGAACCTGCTCGGCATCACCCCGCTCGACTACTCAGTGAATGGCAGTCTCGAGTCTATGCGCCGCTATTTTGCCGGACGTGGTATGACCACCGCCAGCTGGACGCTCGACACGAGCTGGGAAACTATCATGGAGCCGGATACGGCCGCGCGCGAAAACATCGTCCTGTCCTACGGCGGGCTCGGAGCTGCTCACATACTGGCAGATGCGCTCCATATCCCCTACCGTGTCGGCGTCCCCATAGGCGGACAGTTCATCGATGTCGGGAAGGCCTGTGCCGCATCATGTCCCTCAGCTGCCTCGACCGGACCAGCTGAGACGCCCGAAAACTTCATAATCGGCGAGACCATCTATGCCCAGGCTCTGGCCCTTGCCCTGGAGGGCTCTGGCCGCGGCCACTTCCGCGTCATCATCCCGATGGAATCAGACGCCGAGATCCAGCTGCCGGACTCCATCAATGCTACGGACGAGAAAGACCTGCAGCCTCTGCTGGAAACCGCCGGCACCGTCATCGCCGACCCGCTTTACGAACCGATCACCCAGGGCTGCGAGCACTTCATCCCCCTGCCGCACGAGGCTTTCAGCGGCCGCCTCTACCGCGCCCAGATTCCCGACCTCATCTCCCCCAAGGGCTATCAGGAATTCCTGGAGAGACTGCAAGTATGAAGCCGTCCCCTCAGGGGAAGGCTAAAAAAAACGGAACTGTTTTCACAGTTCCGTTTTTTTGCGTCCCTTTACAGCGGCCGGCGATATTGGTAGATCCTGGTTGTGTTCCCCTCGGGAAGGGCATTCTCCTCTTCCCGTTCGCGCTCATTGCGCTCGCGGAGATGCACATCGAGCCTGATCGGCTCATTCCTCACCGCGCTGGCCTCTTTGGCCGCCTCGCTGTTGGCCCGGCGTATACGTTTCTCCAGGCCCCTGTCGATATCCTGCTGTACCTTTTTCTGGATGTCCTTCTCTTTCATCAACAGCTCGAGCATATTAATCTGCTTTAAGAAATCCTTCAAATATCCGGCCCGGCGGGCCCGCCGCATCTTCACTGCCAGCAGTACCACCGCCTGATCCTGCAGCTCGATCAGGCTGCCACTATCTATCGTCTTAGGATCTATATCATTAGCAAAATCTATACGCTCAAGATACTCCCGCAAGCGGCCGCGATTATAAGCCAGCTGCATGCGTTCCTGCAGCCTTATGACCGCGCGGGCCATTATGCCATCCAGCCTTTCGTCAAAATTTATGTGTCTCATGGACCTATCACTCCGTAAAAAGTATTATGCCCACACCACT
>Ga0256404_1012056_pt1 | contig 11358 bp, 5 predicted proteins | sample RumenRJG_01DNA_FD_185990 | JGI IMG/M metagenome (GOLD analysis project Ga0256404, IMG submission 185990) | Bovine rumen microbial communities from Lethbridge, Alberta, Canada - RJG_01 | ecosystem: Host-associated > Mammals > Digestive system > Stomach > Rumen | place: Canada: Alberta | collected... | reverse complement strand
CTAGCGTTAGTTTACAAGTTATATTAGGCAACCGTCCGGAAATGCTGTAAATATGCGTGTTTCCGGGATTTCTGGGTGATTACCTAACCATAGTATTTCTTCTGCAGGCCATACACTCTTTCTATACGGGAGGCCAGCTCGTCTCCCTCTATAAAAGCTTCGATTTTATTGGGCTTAGTGACAGAGCCATAGAAAGTAGTGACCCTGTTAACGGCATTCATTGATTTCAGGCACCGATCAATGGAACACTCGATGCCCTTCTGATGAAGCTCCCTTCTCAGGAGAGTACACAGCCTGTATCCAAGCACGCATAAAAAGATGTGTACGGCGATTCGCTGGTCAGTCCAATGGAATATTGGCCGTACAGTAAGGAAGTCCGTATCCTTCATCTGCTTGAATGAGCTCTCCACATGCCAGGCACTGCGGTATGCGGATATTATCTGAAAATCTGTCAGATCGCGACGGTCTGTGAACAGGGCGGTTTTCCCAAGCTGTTCATCTTTTATGGTCTGGAGTTTCTGCTCGGAATCGTAAAACGTAAGAAGGACATGTCCGTCTTTAACGAGAACTTCGCATTCGAATATGTCCGCCATGAATTCCCGTTGCTTCAGGATCTTCTCTACGAATTTCCGCACGCTTTCCTCGGTGGGCTTCCTGCCTCTGGTGATCTCGCCGCAGGCCCTTTTCAGGAGCCGTCCCTGCAAGTCAAGAAGCTCAGATCTGGTTTTATCTATATTTATGCGGATCCCCTGGAGCTGGCCTTTCTCCAACTCGGGGTTATATGTAATGACGGTGACGACTTTCCGGCCGAATACTTCCGCCTCCATACGGTGCACGGTGAGGTTCTTGTATTTTTCTCCTGCATCATCCGGGCAGTCCAGAGGTATATAGTCGCTTTTGCTGATGGCAAACAGCTCCGGGACCTGATTCTTTTTCAGGCCTCCGACATAATGGAACTGCAGGCCTTCGGCTTCCAAAAGAACGAGGTTGTCCTCGGAATTGTTGCCACGGTCGAATACAAGGGTGATGTTCGCTTCAGCGCCGACTATTTTCCGGAAGCGTCCCCGGAGCTGTTCCAGCATGATGGCAAACTGCGTCGAGTCACCGCGGTTCCCAGGATAAGTCTCGCTCAGTACGGGTATCGAGAAGTCGGGCGTTACGATCAGAGCGAGACCAACGGTTTTCAGATCCTTACGTTTCGCCTTATCATGACCGCGCTGCGCAAGCTCGGACGGGTTCATCGTGTCAATGTAGGTGAAAAAATTAGTCGCATCATAAATCAGGCTGTTAAGATCAATACCGAAGATTTCCTTGCCGTTGATGAGAAGCTTGTCCTCGATCAACCGCAGCTGTTCAGCCGTGATGTCGGTATTGTTCCAGAAGTTCTGCGCCGTGAACAGCGACGGTTTGAGTCCTGTTATGTAAGGAAGGCATGTGCCTTCGTACCATTCTTTAAGCCCGCTTTTTGATGTGGGACAAACCGCCCTGTTGATCGCGGCAGTTAGGATATACATCCCAACAGAAGCGCCCTGGTTGCGTTTGGGAACAACTGAGTCAATGACATTGACAACATCGAGCTTAGCGGCCAGATCATAAAGCAGGGCAACGGAACCAAACTGGATTTCATGTGCATACAACACCTGATCCTGTAAGGATTTGCCTGTTTCGGAAACCATTTTCAACAGTTTGTCCGCAGACCCAAGGTATTTTTGATTGACATACCTTGATTTGCCGTCAACTCTCCTGGACTCAACGTAGTAATAGTAGTTTATGCCCTTGATCTTCTTCTTGATTATGGTACCCATACAGCCCCCAAAGTTAGGTTATTCAACGGCTGTATAATACCATATATATGTATTGATTACAAGATGTTCACATGTATTTAGTTAGGTAATACGTTCTACATACTATCAAGCCTCGTGTGATCAAGGGTTTAAGGGCAAGCATCAGATAACTTGTAAACTCACGCTAGGGCCGTTTTTTTCTGGCTTGTGCCTGGGAAATTGACATACGAAGCTCCGGGGCTTCACGGCTCTCGTATGTACCCCAGAGTTTCTTGCCGGGGTCTTGGGGCGCCGGCTTTTCCATTTCCCTGATTCCCGGCGCCCCCTGCCCTTTGAAATGCCTTGGCAAGATGAGTCCCAGGGCGCCGGTTTTCCCATTTCCCTGATTCCCGGCGCCCCCTGCCCTTTGAAATGCTTTGGCAAGATGAATCCCAGGGCGCCGGTTTTCCCATTTCCCTGATTCCCGGCGCCCCCTGCCCTTTGAAATGCTTTGGCAAGATGAATCCCGGGGCGCCGGTTTTCCCATTTCCCTGATTCCCGGCGCCCCCTGCCCTTTGAAATGCTTTGGCAAGATGGGTTCCTGGCGGAGGTTTTCCCACTCCCACTCTTTTTCTCCGCCCGAAGGCACAAAATGCCCCGGCTGGAAGGCACATCTGTTCCTTTCGCAGCCGGGGCTCTTATTTCATTTATTCAGGAAATTGCAGAATTAAGAATTACTTCTGTCCCAGGATCTCCTTCGCCATCTCGCGGACCCGCGCGATGCCGTTGATGATGTTCTCATCGGAGTTCGCGTAGCTGAAGCGGACAAAGCTGTCGGTGCTCTCTCCAAGGCCGACCGCGGGAACGCTGGCGACGTACTTCTCCTCCAGGAGCTTCTTGGAGAACTCCGAGCCAGAGAGGCCAAGGCCGCGCACATTGACCATGATGTAGAAGGCGCCGTAGGGCTTCACGTAGCTCAGGCCGGGCACAGTGTCAAGCTCCTTCATGATGAGCTCTCTTCTGCGGGCAAAGGCCTCGATCATTTCCTCAACTTCCTTCTTGGTGCGAGGAGTATCCATGCCCTCCGCGACACCGATCTGGACGAAGGTGGGCGCGCAGGTGGTGGAGTACTGGTGCGTGCGGATCATCAGGGAGCAGAGCTTCGCGGGAGCCGCGATGTAGCCAAGTCTCCATCCGGTCATGGCAAAGGTCTTGGAGAAGCCGCTGACCACAATGGCCCGCTCTCTCATGCCCGGGATCGAAGCCATGGAGACGAACTCCGCGCCGTCAAAGACAAGGCGGGAGTAGATCTCATCGGCCAGGACCAGGAAGTTGAACTTCTGGGCCAGCTCGGCGATCTTCTCAAGATACTCTCTCTGGAAGACGCAGCCGGTGGGGTTGCTGGGATTGTTCAGGACCAGCATCTTTGTCTTCTCGGAAACCGCTGCCTCAAGAGCCTCCATGTTTACCTGGAAGCCGTTGGCGGGATCCATGGGAACCTCCACCATCTTCGCCTCGCACTCGCCGGTCAGGCAGGCGTAGGTCACGAATGCAGGCTGGAGGACAACAACCTCATCGCCGGGATCCACGAAGGTCAGGATCACGTTGTTCAGGGCCTCGGCGGCGCCGCAGGTCACGATAATCTCGGTCTCGGGATCGTAGTCGACACCGATCTCTTCCTTCAGCTGGGCGCTGATCTTCTTTCTCAGGACCGGGTCGCCCTTGTTGGAGCCGTAGTGCGTCTTGTTGTTGGTGATGGCGCGGATCGCGGCCTCCTTGATATCGGAGGGTGTATCAAAATCAGGCTCTCCGACGCTGAACTTGATAACAGGCTTTCCCTCGTTCTGAATCTCGGTTGCGCGGTTCATGATTGTGCGGATCATGGACGGCTTCACGCCTGCCATTCTCCTTGCACCCTGATTGATATCATAATCCTTCTGCATGGTACCCCTCCTGTAAAAAAGGTTCTCTGGTTAATCATAATTTACCGCAGCAGCGTCCCCGCGGCAATTCACAAGTGGAAGGAAAAAGGTCAGTAACCTTCGCCGTTTTGTCCACCACCCCTCGGAGCCAAGGCTTCATCCATGGCTGCAGGCTTCATTCATCATGACTGCAGGCTTCATTTACGGGCAGTTCTGCCCTCTTCAAACATTCATAAGAATTCATTCAGAAAGGCTTCACGCATTCCCCGAGGCCCCCATGATATACTCAGTTCAACGAAAAGGAAATGCACTCCCAATCTCCTAAAACCTTTGAAACCCTAACGAAAAGGTCCCCCGGCTTCTCCTCCGGGGGATCTTTTTATGTCGTTTGTTTCGTTGAAAGGTCTGGCCATCGTGGCCATGTTTTATATCCTGTCCGCGGGCGCGACCAGCTCAGCCCCGCTTGTAATCCGCAAAAAAGCCCGCCTCCCGGCGGGCTAACTTGCTTATTTCTCACTTCCTGTACTTATCCAGAATGTCGCAGAAGTCGAAGGTGGCGAAGTAGTCCTTCGGGGTCTCGGCGCGGCGGATCAGCTCCACGCTGCCGTCGGTCTTCAGGAGCAGCTCGGCGCTGCGCAGCTTGCCGTTGTAGTTGTAGCCCATGGCGTAGCCGTGGGCGCCGGTGTCGTGGATGAAGAGGAAGTCTCCCATGTCCACCTTCGGCAGGAAGCGGTCCACCGCGAACTTGTCGTTATTCTCGCAGAGGGAGCCGGTCACGTCGTAGATGTGGTCGGCATTCTCCTCTTCCTTGCCCAGCACCGTGATGTGGTGGTAGGCGCCGTACATGGCGGGGCGCATCAGGTTCACGGCGCAGGCGTCGCAGCCGATGTAGTCCTTGTAGATGTGCTTCTCGTGGATGGCCTTGGTCACCAGTCCGCCGTAGGGGCCCAGCATGAAGCGGCCCATCTCTGTGTAAATGGCCACGTCGCCCATGCCCGCCGGCACCAGGATCTGCTCGTAGACCTTCCGCACGCCCTCGCCGATGGCGATGATGTCGTTTCCGGTCTGCTCCGGGCGGTAGGGGATGCCCACGCCGCCGGACAGGTTGATGAAGCGGATATCGGCCCCGGTCATCTTCTTCAGCCGCACGGCCTCCCTGAAGAGGACGCCTGCCAGCGCCGGGTAGTACTCGTTGCTGACGGTGTTGCTGGCGAGGAAGGCGTGGATTCCGAAGTGCTTCACGCCCTTGCTCATCATGATGCGGTAGGCCTCGGTGATCTGCTTCGGGGTCATGCCGTACTTGGAGTCGCCCGGGTTGTCCATGATGCCATTGGACAGTTCAAACATGCCGCCGGGATTGTAGCGGCAGCTCATGGTCTCGGGAAGGTAGCCCAGCACCTGCTCCACCGTGGCGATGTGGGTGATGTCGTCCAGGTTGATGATGGCGCCCAGCTTCTCAGCCACACCGAACTCCTCCGGGGGCGTGTCGTTGGAGGAGAACATGATGTTCTCGCCGCCAAAGCCGCAGGCGTCGCTCATCATGAGCTCCGTCAGGGAGGAGCAGTCCGTTCCGCAGCCATACTCCTGCAGAATCTTTAAGATAAAGGGATTCGGGGTCGCCTTCACCGCGAAGTACTCCCGGAAGCCCGGGTTCCAGGAGAACGCCTCTTTCACCCGCTCCGCGTTCGCGCGGATGCCGGCCTCGTCATAGATGTGCCAGGGCGTGGGGTAGGTCTCCGCAATTGTCTTTGCCTGCTCCAGAGTGAGAAATGCCTGCTTCTTTGCCATAATTGAAAATCCTCCTGAAATACTTCCGGCAGTGCCCGGTTGATTCTATATTGTTTCCCTTGTCCCGCAGAGAGCGGCTGCCCAGGTCCGGACTTAGTCCCCCTGCGGTTTCTGGCTATCCTCCGTAATATGGATGTGGGTGTACAGGTGCTCCGAGCAGTACTCGTGGTCTCCCGCGCACTTGGAGCAGTAGCGGAAATCAAGGTCCGGGGCGTCCAGCTCCGTGCGCCCGCAGATGGTGCAGCGGTGCCGCGCCCGCTTCTCTTCCGTCCTGGAGAGGGGGATGATCTTTCCGTTCTCCCCTGCAGCCCCGACGTGTCCGCTGCCCGCGGCACCGCCGGGATGACCGCCCGGGTATCCGCCGCCGGAATGACCGCCTTGGCCGGCACCCCGCATGGCGTTCCGGAAGGCCTGCTTCCTGCGCATTTCAGACGGGCTGAAGCGCCGGAAGGTACCGGACAGCCACAGGAACAGGCCCAGGTTCAGGAGACTCAGGAAAATCGTCACCTTTTCCGTGGGGCCGCCCGCAAAGAAGGCGTAGGCCTCCAGCACCAGGTAGAAAATAGCCAGGTACTTGGCCTTCACCGGGATCACGAAGTAGAGATAGAACTGCATCTCCGGGAAGGTCAGGGCAAAGGCCAGGAAGATGGAGAGATTCAGGTTCGACGGGGTCAGAATGTAATTCTGCCCGGTGACAAAAAAGATCAGAAACGCCGCCAGGATGTGGAACAGCACCCCGGAAAACATGAAGCAGTTGAACCTGAAACTGCCCCAGACCCGCTCGAGGGTGATGCCCAGCGAGTAATACATGAGCAGCAGCAGGATCCCCCAGATCGGGCTGGTGCTGGGCGGAAAGATCAGGAAGGTGAACAGGCGCCAGACCTGGCCCTTCAGGATCGCCGCAGGATTCAGGGACAGAAACTGATAGTAGGTGGCGGGCTGGAGCACTGCCAGGGCAAAACCCGCGCCGTACAGAATCACAAAGTAGCGCATGAGGCCCTGGATGGCGTACCGCCCGAATTTTCGTTCCAGACGATCAAAAAACTTCATATTTTACGCACGACCTCCGTTCCTAAGAATTATATGAAAGGCTTCTCTCCTTTGTCAAATACATTGACCCCTCGCCCCGATTCATGGACACTTCGTCCATCTCGCGTGCGAGAAACGCGCGCGGTGCGCGCGTGACACCATCTCGCGCAAAATTTGCAGTTCCCATTTCGCTGTGATAGAATAACAGTTCAAGTATGTCTCGGGCCCGCGGGACCCCGGAACTGGATTCTGTTCCCCGCCGCACGGTCTATCAGGGAATCTCCCTACATATTAAGACACAGGTGAAAAGTACAATGATTGCCTCAGAAAACAAGTTCTATGCCCTTGGCATTGATATTGGCTCCACAACCGTAAAAATTGCGCTGCTGGACGAGGAGGGGGAGATCCTCTTCTCGGACTATGAGCGCCATTTCGCAAATATTCAGGAAACACTGGCCCTGCTTCTCACCCGGGCCCGGGCGAAGCTGGGCTCTCTTCCGCTGTCGGTGCGCATCACCGGCTCCGGCGGCCTGACCCTGGCGGGGCACCTGAAGGTGCGCTTCATCCAGGAGGTGGTGGCGGTGGCCTCCGCCCTGAAGCACTACGCGCCCCTGACAGACGTGGCCATCGAGCTGGGCGGCGAGGACGCGAAGATCATCTACTTCGCCGGCGGCATTGACCAGCGCATGAACGGCATCTGCGCCGGCGGCACCGGCTCCTTCATCGACCAGATGGCCTCCCTCCTGCAGACCGACGCCTCCGGCCTGAACGAGTACGCGAAGAACTACCGCATGATCTACCCCATCGCGGCCCGCTGCGGCGTGTTCGCGAAAACCGATATTCAGCCCCTGATCAACGAGGGCGCCACCAGGGAAGACCTGGCGGCCTCCATCTTCCAGGCGGTGGTGAACCAGACCATCTCCGGCCTGGCCTGCGGCAAGCCCATCCGGGGCCACGTGGCCTTCCTGGGCGGCCCGCTGCACTTCCTGCCGGAGCTCCGGAACGCCTTTATCCGCACCCTGAAGCTCACCGGCGAGTACATCATCGCGCCGGAGAACTCCCACCTCTTCGCGGCCATCGGCGCAGCCATGGACGCGCTCGAAGCTGAGAGAGAGGCTGCATCCGCCGCCGCAAATTCTGCCGCCGGAAGAGCCGGCGCCCCCCGGGCGGCCACCGCAAACTCCACCGCCGGCAGAACCGCCGTCGCGCCCCAGGCCGCTGCCGCTGTCAGCTCCGCCGCCGGAAAAGCCGCTTGCCGCGACTGCGACACGGTGCCGCCCCTCTTCGCCCCGGTCCCCATGGACGAGCTGATCGAGACCCTGAAAAAGGGCGTGTCCATGGACCACGAGGTGGCCCGCCTGGCCCCCCTCTTCAAGGACGCGAGAGAGTACGCATCCTTCACGGAGCGCCACCGGGGACACTCGGTGAAGACCGGCTCCCTGGAGGACTACGAGGGCAACCTGTTCCTCGGCATCGACGCCGGCTCCACCACCACCAAGATCGCCCTGGTGGATGATGCCGGCATCCTCCGCTACACCTTCTACGCAAACAACGAGGGCTCGCCCCTGGCCACCTCCATCAGGGCGGTGAAGGAGATCCGGGAAAAGCTGAACCCGAAGGCGAACATTGTATACAGCTGCTCCACCGGCTACGGCGAGGCCCTGTTAAAGGCCGCCTTCCTGCTGGACGAGGGCGAGGTGGAGACCATCTCCCACTACTACGCCGCGGCCTTCTTCGAGCCGGACGTGGACTGCATCCTGGACATCGGCGGCCAGGACATGAAGTGCATCCGCATCAAGGACCACACCGTGGACTCCGTGCAGCTGAACGAGGCCTGCTCCTCCGGCTGCGGCTCCTTCATCGAGACCTTCGCCAAGTCCCTGGACTACACCGTGCAGGACTTCGCGAAAGAGGCCCTCTTCGCCGAGAACCCCGTGGACCTGGGCACCCGCTGCACCGTCTTCATGAACTCCAACGTGAAGCAGGCCCAGAAGGAGGGCGCCACCGTGGCGGATATCTCCGCCGGCCTGGCCTACTCGGTCATCAAGAACGCCCTCTTCAAGGTCATCAAGATCTCAGACGCCTCAAGCCTCGGCAGCCACATCGTGGTGCAGGGCGGCACCTTCTATAACGACGCCGTCCTCCGGGCCTTCGAGCGGATCGCTGACTGCGAGTGCATCCGCCCGGACATCGCCGGCATCATGGGCGCCTTCGGCGCGGCCCTGATCGCCAGGGAGCGCTGGGAGGGGAAAGAGACCACTATGCTCTCCCTGGACAAGATCGTGGGCCTGGAGTACCGCACCTCCATGACCCGCTGCCAGGGCTGCAACAACCACTGCGTGCTGACCATCAACCAGTTCGGCGGCGGCCGGCGCTTCATCTCCGGCAACCGCTGCGAGCGCGGTCTGGGCCTTGACCGGAAGAAGAAGGACGTGCCGAACCTCTTCGAGTACAAGATGAAGCGGGTCTTCGGCTATGAGTCCCTTCCCGAGGAAGAGGCAATCCGCGGCGTGATCGGCATCCCCCGCGTCCTGAACCTCTACGAGGACTTCCCCTTCTGGGCGGTCTTCTTCAAGGCGCTGAAATTCCGGGTGATCCTCTCCCCCGTGTCCTCGCGGCGCATCTATGAGCTGGGCATCGAGTCGATCCCCAGCGAGTCCGAGTGCTACCCGGCGAAGATCGTACACGGCCACGTGACCTGGCTCATAAGGAACGGCGTGCGGACCATCTTCTACCCCTGCATCCCCTACGAGCGGAACGAGCAGCCCGACGCCGGAAACCACTACAACTGCCCCATCGTCACCTCCTACGCGGAAAATATCCGCAACAACGTGGAGGAGCTGAAGGAGCAGGACGTGCGCTTCCTGAACCCCTTCATGGCCTTCACGGACGAGCAGGTGCTGACAAAGCAGCTGGAAAAAATCATGCAGGAGGAGTTCGGCATCGCGGCGGATGAAGTCCGCGCGGCTGCCCACCTGGGATGGGAGGAGCTTCTCCAGTCCAAGAAGGACATCGAAAAAGAGGGGGAGGATGCCATCCGCTGGTGCGAGGCCCACAACACCCGGGGCATCGTGCTGGCAGGCAGGCCCTACCACATCGACCCGGAGATCCACCACGGCATACCGGATATGATCACCGGCTACGGCCTGGCGGTGCTGACGGAGGACTCGGTCTCCCACCTGGGCAAGGTGGAGCGGCCCGTCATCGTCTCGGACCAGTGGATGTACCACTCCCGGCTCTACGCGGCGGCCTCCTTCGTGAAGACCACCGACACCCTGGAGCTGGTGCAGCTGAACTCCTTCGGCTGCGGCCTGGACGCGGTCACCACGGACCAGGTCTCCGACATCCTGACCGGCTCCGGAAAGATCTACACCGTGCTGAAGATCGACGAGGTGAATAACCTGGGCGCCGCGAGAATCCGCATCCGCTCCCTCATCGCGGCCTTAAAGGTCCGGGACCGGAACCACTACCAGCGGACCATCAAAGACGCCTCCTACCACCGGGTCTTCTTCACGAAGGAGATGAAGAAGCAGGACTACACGATCCTCTGCCCCCAGATGTCGCCGATCCACTTCGACTACCTGGCGCCGGCCATCTCCGCCTTCGGCTACCGGGTGGTGGTGCTGCAGAACGACAGCCGCAGCACCATCGACATGGGCTTGAAGTACGTGAACAACGACGCCTGCTACCCGTCCCTCGTGACCATCGGCCAGATCATGGACGCCCTGCTCTCCGGCGAGTACGACTTGAACCGCACCGCCATCTTCATGAGCCAGACCGGCGGCGGATGCCGGGCCTCCAACTACATCGGCTTTATCCGCCGGGCGCTCCAGAAGGCGGGCATGGAGCAGATCCCCGTGATCTCCATAAACGTCGGCAACATGGAGCAGAACCCGGGCTTCAAGATCACCATGCCCATGGCCGTGAAGGTGATCCAGGGCGTGGTCTACGGCGACCTCTTAATGCGCTGCCTCTACGCCACCCGCCCCTACGAGCGGGACAAGGGCTCCGCGGACCGGCTCCACGACAAGTGGCGGAAGATCTGCGTGCGCGCGGTCTCCCGGAAATCGCCGGACATGGCCGAGTACGGCCGCATTGTCCGCGGCATCGTGAAGGACTTCGATAACCTGCCCCGGCTCGACGTGAAGAAGCCGAAGGTGGGCGTGGTGGGCGAGATTCTGGTGAAGTTCTCACCCCTCGCCAACAACCACATCGTGCGGCTTTTAGAGGAGGAGGGCGCCGAGGCCGTCATGCCGGACCTCCTGGACTTCATGTACTACAGCTTCTACAACCTGAACTTCAAGTCCGAGAACCTGGGCTTCTCCAAAAAGAGCGCCCTGTTCTGCAACATGGGCATCAAGATGATGGACTGGTTCCGGGCCGACATGATCAAGGCCCTGGAGAAGTCGAAGCACTTCACCCCGCCCGCCCAGATCCGCCACCTGGCAGAGATGGCCGAGGAGTTCGTCTCCCTCGGCAACATGACCGGCGAGGGCTGGTTCCTGACGGGGGAGATGCTGGAGCTCATCGAGGGCGGCACCAGGAACATCGTCTGCACCCAGCCCTTCGGCTGCCTGCCGAACCACGTGGTGGGCAAGGGCGTCATCAAGGAGCTGCGCCGGGCCTACCCCAGCGCCAACATCATCGCCGTGGACTACGACCCCGGCGCCTCCGAGGTGAACCAGCTGAACCGCATCAAGCTCATGCTGGCCACCGCCCAGAAGAGTTTGCGGGGGTGATTCAGGCTTTTCAAAAAAGGGGCTGTCGCACTAAGGTTTTTTGAAGACATGTTCCCCCGTGTTCGGACGCTGCAGCTTACATCCGTCCGTCCCAGTCGGATTATATCCGCCTGGATC
>Ga0256404_1012055_pt1 | contig 11359 bp, 9 predicted proteins | sample RumenRJG_01DNA_FD_185990 | JGI IMG/M metagenome (GOLD analysis project Ga0256404, IMG submission 185990) | Bovine rumen microbial communities from Lethbridge, Alberta, Canada - RJG_01 | ecosystem: Host-associated > Mammals > Digestive system > Stomach > Rumen | place: Canada: Alberta | collected... | reverse complement strand
GACAGTGTAAACTTACTCTCGGATTTGATGGGATAGAGAACTCCCTGCGAAAAGATATTAAGTGTAGATCTGTCCTTTTACTATATCACTCTGTTCCATCACTGCAAGTCCGCCCAGCTGGGCAGACTCTGGCTTAGTCCCCTTGGTGGCCTTTTTAGCCTGGGTATCTGACCTGTCAAGGGTGCTTCGCACCGTTCCGGCCTGCCCTTGACAGGCCAGATATCCCAGGCTCTTTATTGATCAAGGGGACTAAGCCATCTGTGCTCCGCCATTTCTTATAATCCCCATATGTGCCCGTTGAACCAGACTTTCTTAGCTGTGTCCAGGCTCACACTGCACTGGATCGCATCAAAGTACTTGCCGTCCTTTTTGCTCGCCTTCCGTTCCTGAGAAAGGATCCTTGCCGAAAGCAGGATTCGGTCTTCATCCCCGGCTACTTTGGGGAGCTCTTTCTTCTGGTAACGGACCAGTTCCAGCATATCCCCGCCGTTCTTGTAGTATGCACGAAGCTCTGTCATCTTGGCAGCTCCGATTCGGCTCCATCCCATCGGTCTTGAGCTCATCCTTGATGAGAGGATATGGCTGACATGGCCTTCCGTACTCCCTCCGATGACACCGTCCTTCTTCAGCAGCCGGTTCCGTGCGGCTCCCCAGTTGTTCAGAAAGTAGCTCCTGGCTTCCTCGATCCTCGCTTCTCCGGTCGCATCCGGGAGGCAGTCTTTGAGACGGTCTACGATCTCATTGAATTCCGCCTTAGTCCCTTTACGTATTGCCCGGTATAATTCGCTCCTTGCATCATCTGTGCTGTCTTTCATATGACTGGTCAGTCGGATCAGATACTTCGTCAGGTGGAATTCGTCGAGAACGTAGGTAATCCCGGCAAGGCGTTTCATTCCGGACTTGATCCACGATCCGCCGTCTGCGCTGAGGTATATCTTTTTGATCTGCTCCACATCGTAGTTGTCCAGGATGTATTGGTATACCTCATCCCAGAAGGCGTTGTTCCCCTTTTCATCACAGACTCTGGCGAAGTAATGCGGATTGACCAGATGGTACCGTCTGCTTTTCGGAGCATCCGGAGCAACACCCTCATGGACGTAGATCAGCTTGCTGATCAGGGTGTTGTTCTTGATCCCATTCTTCTGGACCAGATCCCCCTTCTGTTCCCGGTACTGCAGAGAGATGTGGTCTTCGTCTGCCTCGATGTAGAGATATTCCACCGCCTTCTTCTCTTCCGGTTTCTCCCATGTATGGGGAATCCGCAGGTTGTGAAGCTTATCTTTTACCGCGGTCTTGGAGATTGAGTCGGATGGATTCACAGCATCGCCACCCCGGCGGTAGGATGTCTGGACCGCTTCTTCCAGCATCTGCGCCTCGGCATCTTCTGTCATCCTTGCGTGGGGATCCATCCCCAGGACATCATCGAGAAGGTAGCTCAATTCTCCGGTCGACTTGTTCCTGAAGAGCGTCTTGCTGAAATCCACGGTGCCCAGGGAAGTGACCAGCTGCTTGGCGTCTTTCCTGTTGATGACCCATTTCTCTCTGCGTAGGCCGCTCTCCCGGTACATCCGGTCCATGTCCTCCAGAGACTCCCGGATAATCATGAGTCCTATTTTCTGAAGTTCTGCGGAAATGCCATAGACATAGGATGCAAAGTCCTTGGGATTCTTGAAGAACTCCTTCTGCAATTCAACAAAAGCCTTAATGCTTACTTCATTTACATGCTGTATAATCGTGTCCATGGGAACGCCTTTCTGGTTATGCAGGTTGATAAGTTTGTGCACTTAATACCTTAACATAACGGGGCGTTCCCTTGATTTTTGATTTATCCCATATCCGAGAAAAACTTTACCCTAGCGTGGACGCCATTTGCAGGAAACAGGGCTTTTTTACCCTCGTCCGCTGGCTGCAGGGGTGTCAAATTTCAGAATCCAGCCTGTTTTACCCCCGGCCGTCGGCAAAAGGGGTGTCAAATTTCAAAATCCAGCCTGTTTTACCCCCGGCCGCCGGCAAAAGGGGTGTCAAATTTCAGAATCCAGCCTGTTTTACCCTCGGCCGCCGGCAAAAGGGGTGTCAAATTTCAGAATCCAGCCTGTTTTACCCCCGGCCGTCGGCAAAAGGGGTGTCAAATTTCAAAATCCAGCCTGTTTTACCCTCGGCCGCCGGCAAAAGGGGTGTCAAATTTCAAAATCCAGCCTGTTTTACCCTCGGTATCCCTGTAGGGGGTCAGGTACCACTGTTGATAAGTCCTGCCGGCCGCACCGCTGCTGGATGAGAGGGGGACAGTCCCCCTGAAACTCCCGCCAGCAGCGGGTGAGAGGCCTGCCAAGTCGATGGTTCCTGACCCTCAAAGATGCGAGAGTGGTGGTTCCTGACCCTCAAAGGGACCACCATAGGAAGGGCAGGAAGGCGAAGACAGCCGGCGGAATCAGGCTGCTGGGAAGGGCGCGGCAGAGACGCTTTACCGCCAGTACCGGGCGGCTTTCCTGCTGCGCCGGCCGCCCGGCCAGGAAAAAGGGGACGAAAAGGAAGGCAAAAAGGGCGGCCGTCAGAAGAATCTTCCATACGGACATACCGGAAAAACCAGCCGCAAGGGAAGGAGCAGCCAGACCGGTTAAAAGATATGTGAATATACGCAGCGCGTATTTATTGATATGGCCGTATTGAAAGGCCCTCCGGTATGTGACACGAAGGAAAAAGTAAAGAATCAGCAGAAGGCCGACGCGAAGAAGCATTTCCGCACGTGAAGCCGCCCCGCTGTAGTATTTCAGGACGCAGCAGAGGAAGGTCAAAATCAGAAATAGAAAGTATACCCGGTCGTTCATGTAGGAAAAGAGGTCCAGACCGGGGCCGAACAGGGCGGGGAGCAGCACGACGGTGAACAATATCAGGAAGACCGGAACCGGCGACCAGTCCACCCCCAGGAAGAAACGGGCGGGCCGGGCTGGAGCGAGGTCCGCAGCGTACCAGGCAAAGGCCCCGATATAAGCGAGTACCAGCGTCAAAAAGGCTGCCGTCTGTGAAGAAATTTTATGCATAATACTTGTGATTGACAAATTTTTGTCAATGTCCTATAGTGAATCTATCTGCGGCGAACGCAATGCCGCTTTTGTTCCTGCACAGACCCGGACGGCGGGCGGAAAAGCCTTCCGCGGAGCCCGGATCTCAGGCAATTTCATCCTATCATAATTAAGGAGGTTTCGCATCATGGCAGAGTACAACAATCTCAAGATTGAGAAGGACGGAGCCACAGCAGTTCTTTCCATCGCACGTCCCAATGCGCTGAACGCACTGAATTCCGAGACGATCGGCGAACTCAACACCGCCCTTACAGAGATTGAAGCTGATGATTCCATCAAGGTCCTGATCGTCACCGGCGGACCCGACAAGAAGGACAATCCTTATAAGTCCTTCGTTGCCGGCGCTGATATCAAGGAGATGTACGACTTCACCGCTCCCGAGGCAAGAGCCTTCGGTATGCGGGCAGCAGAGCCCTTCTTCAAACTCATGAATATGCGCCAGGTCACCATCGCTGCGGTAAACGGCTTTGCATTGGGCGGCGGCTGCGAAATCGCGATGGCCTGCGACATCCGGCTCGCTTCTGACAATGCCATCTTCGGCCAGCCTGAGACCGGCCTCGGCATTATCCCCGGCTTCGGCGGCACCCAGCGGCTTGCCCGCCTTGTAGGCATGGGCCGGGCCAAGGAGATGATCTTCACCGCATCGAATATCGACGCTGAGGAAGCTTACCGCATCGGCCTTGTCAACCACGTATATCCCAAGGAAGAGCTGATGGCCGAGGCAAAGAAGCTGGCTGAGAAGATCGAGCGCAACGCTTCCTACGCCGTTTCCGTTGCCAAGGCAGCCATCAACAACGGCTACGACATGGACATCAAGAACGCTGTCGAGATGGAGGCCAACCTCTTCGGTGTTGTCAACGATACCCACGACAAGAAGGAAGGCATGGGCGCCTTCATTGAAGGCCGCAAGGAGAAGAACTTCACGGACTTCTGATATTTCCGATATAGAGCAAATACCGGGCCCGGCACGCAATGCGTGCCGGGCCCTTCTTTGTCCAAAATAAAAAGGCCCGGGCACGCGCTGCGTGCCCGGGCCACATTAGTAATATAACTATTTCTCAGTCATCCTCGGGAATGAACTTGTCGTGCACCGCCTTCATGGCCCGGTCCACGTCGTCGATATCGATGAGGACCGTGATGCGGATTTCCGAAGTGGAAATCATGCGGATATTGACATTCACGTCGTAGAGGGCCTCGAACATCTTCGCGGCAACACCCGCGTTCGACTGCATGCCGGCGCCGACGATGGAAAGCTTCGCCACATTCTCCTCGTCCTCGAACTTCTGGATGGTCAGGCGGTCCTGGTTTTCCTTCAGCACCCGGATGGCGTCCTTGGCATCGGCCTGGTCCACGGTAAAGCTGATGTCCTTGGTATTGTCCCGGCCGACGGACTGGAGAATCATGTCGACATTGATATTGTTCTTGGCCAGGAGGTCGAAGATCCGGAAGGCAACTCCGGGTTCGTTCTTCACCCCGATTGCGGCAATCCGGGCAGCGTTCTTATCACAGGCAACACCGCTGACAAGCATCTTTTCCACGTTATTTACCTCCCGTACATATGTACCTTCAGATTCATTGAGACTGGACCGGACCACGAGGGTCACGCCGTATTTCTTTGCCATTTCCACGGAACGGTTGTGCAGGACCTGGGCCCCGAGGGTGGCCAGCTCCAGCATCTCGTCGTAGGAAATCTCAGGCAGCTTCTTCGCCTCGGGGACAATGCGGGGATCGGCCGTGTAGACCCCGTCCACATCGGTGAAGATTTCACACTTGTCGGCGTGGAGGGTGGCCGCGATGGCTACGGCCGTCGTATCGGAGCCGCCCCGGCCCAGGGTCGTGATGTCGTCGTACTTGTTCAGACCCTGGAAGCCAGTGACAATGACGATCTTCCCGGCGTCGAGTTCATGCAGGAGCCGTTCCTTGTCAATCCACTTGAAGCGGGCCGCCGAATAGGTGGACGTCGTGTGCATGCCCACCTGCCAGGCGTTCAGTGAAATTGCCGGAACTCCCATGGAAGCCATAGCCATGGCCATCAGGGCAACGGACTCCTGCTCGCCGATGGAAAGCAGCATGTCCATCTCCCGCTTGGGGGCGTCGGGATTGATGTCGTGGGCCTTTGCAATCAGGTCATCCGTCGTATCGCCCATAGCGGAAAGGACGACGACAACCCGGTTCCCAGCCTTATAGTCCTCGATGCAGCGCCGGGCCACATTGAAGATGCGTTCCTTGTTCGCAACGGACGAACCGCCGAACTTTTTGACTACCAGCATGTACCTCTCTCCTTAGAATTATTCCAATACCCGTATAACAGAAATAATATTTTCGAAGTCCTTTTTCTTCTCCTCAAAGACGCCTTCCGAAATGAGCCCTGTCGTAAAGCCGAGCTCTCCGGAAACGACATCTTCCATGTATTCGACTTCCCCGAAGGCCTCTTCGATGGTGCTCTTCGCTGCCTTGGTCCGGACGAAGTAGCGATATTCCTGCTCGGCCGGATTTTTGAGCGGCAGTTTCACGGGATCCCAGTCAAAGTCGACGTGGCGCATGACGTGACGGCACTCTTCGACGAGGTCACCGACCACCGCCGAAGCCGTAGGCAGGCTGCCGGCGCCGGAGCCGTAGAACATGGCGTCCCCGAGCATATTGCCGTGGATCATGATCGCGTTCATGACGTCATCGACGGAAAAGAGGGGGCTCTCCGGCCCCACCAGGAAGGGCGCCACCCGGACGAAATAGGAGTCATCGCATGCGTCCATCGTGGCAATGAGCTTGATCTTCTTTCCTGCGGCGGCCGCATACTTCATGTCCTCCGGGGTAATCTTCGATATGCCCTCGGTCGGAATGTCTTCGAAGTCGACCTGGCGGCCTGCCACAAGGGAAGTGAGAATCGCAATCTTCCGGGAGGCGTCGAAGCCTTCGACATCCGCCGTCGGGTCCTTCTCGGCGTAGCCCTTTTCCTGGGCCTCCTTGAGGACGTCGTCATAGGCGGCCCCGTCGGCGGCCATCTTCGTCAGCATGTAGTTTGTGGTCCCGTTCACGATACCGTAGACCTTCTCTAGAACGTCGCCGGTCGTGCACTTCAGGATCGGGCGGATAATGGGAATGCCGCCCCCGACCGAAGCCTCGAACATGAAATTCACGTGGTTGTCGGCCGCAATCTGGATGAGCTCGGCCCCCTTGGCCGCGACGAGGGCCTTGTTCGACGTGGCCACATGCTTGCCGTGGGTCAGCATGGCCTTGACGAAGGTGTAAGCCGGCTCGACCCCGCCCATGGTCTCTACGACCAGCTTGATTTCCGGGTCGTAGACAATTTTTTTGTAGTCATGCACGATCAGGGGCTGAATCGGGTCGCCCGAAAAATCCCTCAGATCGAGGACATATTTCAGCTCAATCGGCTCCCCCGCCCGCCTGGAAATAATGGCGGCATTGTCGGACAGGACCTTTGCGACCCCGCTGCCGATGGTACCGTAGCCCATTATTGCTGCTTTCATAAATCTGCTCCTTTTTCTGCCTTATGACTAATGTAAACCCCTACATAGTACAGGCCGTTTGCCTTGCAGGGTATATACGCATCGCGCGCAGATTCACTGCGTCAGAATCTTCACGTAATGGATGCCTTCCGTCTCGTCGATGGCGGCTGCGAGGCTGTTGACCTCGCCGGATGTGGGATAGACTTCAAAGGAAATCGTGAGGGCTGCAATGCCCCGGACCGGAATGGACTGATTGATGGTGAGGATGTTTCCTCCGAAATCGGCCACGGTCTTCAGAACCTTCGACAGGAGCCCCGGCTCGTCGTCCAGGGTAATCAGCATCGTGACTTTCGTCCCGGCTGCCTTCTCCTCGTGATATGGAAAAATGTCGTCTTTGTACTTGTAGTATGAGCTCCGGCTGATGCCGGTCATCTCCGTCGCTTCCGCCACGGACCGGCACTTGCCGGATTCAATCAGGGTGTGGGCTTCGCAGGCCTTCCTCAGGACCTCGGGAACCGCCTTCTCCCGCAGAACATAATATCGGATTGTCTTCTTCATCGTTTTTGTTTCTTCCGCCGGAATCGGGCTTTTTCTCCCCTCCGGCCTCCCGCCGTGTGGGCTGCCTGATTCCCGGATTTTGTGTCCTCGCAGCAAACACACTTGTCTGTCAACGCGATACACTTTATCACAACAAAGTTTCTGCCGCAAGGACTTTTCGAGAAACATATAAGAAGACGCAAATCATGGAAAAAGAGAAAAATCTCTATCTTTAACTATTTCTTCTCCTTTTGTTCGGACTATCAAATAAAAAAAGGAGACGAATCTCCAGAATTCAGGAATTCGTCTCCTATGAAACTCAACAGCCTCCCGGAAGAACCCAGCAAACTTCAGGATGAAGGAGAAGTTTGAAAAAGATTTCTTGATTTTTCTCTCATGAGACTTAACAGCTTCCGAAAAGAAGGAGAAGTTTGGGAAAGATTTCTTGATTCTTCTCTCTATGGGCGGCATTTGCCAAAAGAAAAGCAGCAAAAAGCGGAAACTTTTTGCTGCTTCAAATTATTCCGCGTCGCTGACGCCCCGCTTGGGTTTGCCCAGAGAGAGCCACTTCAAATAGGCGTTCATGAAGGGGTCGAGGGCCCCGTCCATGACGGCGTTGACGTTTGAAGTTTCCTCGCCGGTCCTGAGGTCCTTCACCATGGTGTAGGGCTGGAAGACATAGGAGCGAATCTGGCTTCCGAAGGAAATGCCGGAGACCTCGCCGCGGATGGCCGCTTCCTGCTCTTCCTTCTCTTCCATCTTCAGCATGAGGAGCTTGGCCTTCAGCATCTGCATGGCCTTGTCCTTGTTCATGAGCTGGGACCGCTCATTCTGGCAGGTGACGACGATACCGGTCGGGAAGTGGGTGATCCGGATGGCGGACGAAGTCTTGTTGATATGCTGGCCGCCGGCGCCACTTGACCGATAGGTATCGATCCGGATATCCTCGTCACGAACCTCCACGTCCAGGTCCGTCTCGATATCGGGCATGACATCGCAGGAGGAGAAGGAGGTCTGCCGCTTGGCATTCGCATTGAAGGGGGACAGGCGGACCAGACGGTGGATGCCCGCCTCGCTCTTCATGTAGCCGTAGGCATTCTCCCCGTTGATCTGGAAGGTCACGGACTTGAGGCCGGCCTCATCGCCCTCGAGGAGGTCCAGGACTTCGACGGAATAGCCATGGGACTCCGCCCAGCGGGTGTACATGCGGTAAAGCATGGAAGTCCAGTCCATGGCCTCGGTTCCGCCGGCCCCGGCATGCAATGTCACGATGGCGTTTTCCCGGTCGTATTCGCCCGAAAGCAGGGTCTTTACCCTGAGGGTCTCAAAGTCTTCAACAAAGCCATCAAAGAGTTCTTTGGCCTCGGCCGCCGTCTCCGGGTCCTCTTCCTCGTTTCCGAGCTCGATATAGGCTTCAATGTCGGCGTAGGTCTCGTCCAGGGCATTAATCTGGGCCACATCGTCCTTTAAATTTTTCAGTTCCTGGGATTGGCGGCTCGAAGCCTCCGGGTCGTTCCAGAAGTCCGGAGCAGCCATCTTCCGCTCCAGCTCCTCAATACGGTTCTTCTTTCCTTCGATGTCGAGGGACTTCCGCACCTGCTCCAGGGGCTCCTTGTATTCGGCCAGCTGGCCCTTCAGTTCATCTAACTCTAACATAATTCTTAACCTCACGAAATCTCTAAACAAGACAAGGCAATATAACACGATTTTCATGCCTTGTCAAAAACCTCCGCGAGGTCCGTCACAAGTGGCCTGGTATTATTGTTGTACATGAATAATCGGACATAATTCATTTTCCGGTAAGCTTATCAAATGCAGCTTTCACCTGGCTGTCGTTCAGGTAGTCTTCTGTGGTGAGTTCTTCTTCGGTCTTCTTCGCCACGGCGTCGGCATCCCCGGTGAATTCATATTCGACTTCGATGTCCGGCGTGATGCCCTTGCCCTGGATATTCTCCCCCGAGGGAGTGAAGTATTCCATGGTCGTAAGCTTGACCAGGGAGCCGTCGCCGAGGGGCATCGTGGACTGGACGACGCCTTTCCCGTAAGAGGTGGTCCCGATCAGGGTCCCGGCCTTGAAGTCCCGGATGGCCCCGGAGAAGATTTCCGAAGCCGAGGCGGAGTTGCCGTTGATGAGGACCGCCATGGGCATGTCGAGATATGTGGCAGCGTCCGACGTGTAGTCCTCCCGCTTGCCGTCGTGGTCGACGGTGTAGACGACCGTCCCCTCGGGCAGGAGCTCATCGAGAATCTTCGTCACAGCATCCACGAGGCCCCCGGGATTGTCCCGAAGGTCGAAAATGACGGAAGTCATCCCCTGGCCCTGCAGGTCTTTTAAAGCGCTATCGAATTCGTCGGCCGTGCCGGACGAAAACTCGGTAATGCGGATATAACCCACATTGTCACTAAGCATGCGGTGGGAGACGCTGGGCACCTGGATGGTCCGTCGGGTCAGGGTATAGTCCTGCTCCTTCCCGTCCCGGGAAACCGTAAGGGTCACGTCCGTCCCCTCTTCGCCCCGAATCTTCTGAACAAAGTCGGAGAGTTCCATGGAGGTGGCGTCGATACCATCGGCGGAGACGATGACGTCCCCTTTCTGCAGGCCCGCTTCCTTGGCCGGGCTCCCGTCATATACGAAGGAGACCGTGACAACCATGGTGGTCTTGTCCTGGGTCAGGCCCGCCCCGATGCCGGCGTAGTTTCCGGTCAGGGACTCTTCGAGGGCTTTCGCCTCCGTGGGCGTATAGTAGGCGGTGTAGGGGTCGTTCAGCCCTTCCATGATGCCCTTATAAAGCCCGGTCTGCAGGTCGCTTTCGTCCACGTCTTTATAATAATATTCATGGATAACGCTGTTCAAAAGGTTCAGCTTGCCGATGGTCTTCGCATTGAGGAGGCCGCCCGTGGCCCAGGAACCGACCGCAAAGACGATGATCAGGCAGGCCACAAGCGTCGCCGCTATGCCGACAAAAAGCCCGGTCTTAAAGCCGGGCTTCTTTTTCTGCTTCTTGGGGCTTTCCGCCACATAAGGGTTTTGGGGCTGCTCCGGAGCAGGCGTCCCGGGCGCCGTATTCGAAGAATAATAATTTCCGTCCATTTTTCAATCGATCCGTGGTTCACAAAAGTACACGCAATGCGTACGCGTTTTACATTAGTAATATAAATCTCAGACGTTTAAGTGCCGCTTCAGGGTAAGGCGGCTGCCCACATAGCCGATGCCAACGCCCAGGACCAGGGAGACGGGCAGGAGGACTTTGAAGACCACCGATACCGGCACGAAGGTCATCATGGACGACAGGGCCGAGAAACGCTGGGTCACATAGACAATCAGGCGGTGGTAGAGGAAGTAGATGATGAGCAGGGGGATGACCGAGCCGATGAAGCCGATCATCACGCCTTCCACGATGAAGGGGGCCCGGACGAAGTTGTCCTTGGCGCCGATCAGCTTCATGATGGCGATCTCTTCTTTCCGGACGCTGATGCCCACCGTGACCGTATTCGAGATCAGGAAGACCGAAACCCCGATCAGGATGGCCACGATGATGGTCGAGACGAAGGTGATGAGGTTGTTGAAATCGGAAAGGGTCTTGGCCGTGGTCTCCGACCGGTGGACCTCCCGGACGCCCGGCAGAGCTTCGAGGAAGGCCACGAGGGAATCCTGCTGACTGACGTCCTTCAGGTATATCTCATAGTTGGCGGAATTGGCCAGGGGGTTGTCATTGGCAAAGCCCTCGGCCGCATCGGGACTGTCGGCGAAATATTCCTTCTGAAAGTCCGCCCAGGCCTCGTCGGCCGACACGAACCTGTAGGAGTCTACCTCGGGCCGGGTCGCAATCTGCTGGCCGATCTGGTCGATATTCTCCTGGGGTAGGTTCTCGTCGAAGAAAACCGTGACGGCTACGCCGGTTTCCGCCTCCCGGACCATGGAGCGGAAGTTCACCCCGAGGGAATAGAAGACCCCGAAGAGGAAGATGCAGGCGGCCATGGTGGCCATGGAGGCAATGGAGAACATCTTGTTCGTCCAGATATTCTTGAAGCCCTGACGAATATTGTAGATGACGGTTCTCGGCTTCATGATTCCTCGTCCCCCTCGTCATCGCTGACGACGACGCCCTTCTTGATGGTAATGACCCGCTTGTTCATGGCACGAACGATTTCCATATTGTGGGTGACGACGACGACCGTGGTCCCCCGCTTGTTGATATCCTCAAGGAGACGCATGATTTCCCAGGCGTTCTGATTGTCGAGGTTTCCGGTAGGCTCGTCGGCCAGCAGTATCTT